>Ga0136653_10000089_pt1 | contig 41821 bp, 29 predicted proteins | sample LakKivw275mmetaG_FD_94866 | JGI IMG/M metagenome (GOLD analysis project Ga0136653, IMG submission 94866) | Anoxic lake water microbial communities from Lake Kivu, Rwanda to study Microbial Dark Matter (Phase II) - Lake Kivu water 275m metaG... | ecosystem: Environmental > Aquatic > Freshwater >...
AAGGTGACCGTGGTCTATCCCGGCGGGGCCCTCCGCGTCTACTCGAACAACGGCGGCGTTTATCAGGTCCGCAACCTCAAGCCCGGCAGCTACAAGATTCTCGCGGCCAAGCCGGGCTATGAGGGCGCATCCGGGACGGCCGCGCTTCAGAAGGGCAAGCCCTCGACCCTCGACCTCAAGCTGGCCCGGTCTTCGTCAGAGGCTGTTCAACAGGCCCTCGCCAGCCGGCAACAGAAGCAAGCGCCGCCGCCTTCGACCCCTCCCGGCCATCCTCCGGCCTTGACCAAGAAGATCGCGCCTCGCTCTCAGACCGAGAGCGTAACCAAGACGGGCAAGACGGAAAAAGGACAGGTTTCCCAAACGCCTGCCAAAACAGGGGACAAAACGAAGGGGGTATTGACGACGAAGCAAGCCAAGCTGGCGACCGGACCGAGCCGGGCTGTCGCGGCCGCGACGAGCGGAAGCGTGCAGGGAACGGTCACCGACGGGAAGACCAGAGGTCCCGTCGCGGGGGCCACGGTGTCGCTCAAGGGCAAGCCGAGCGTCCAAACGGACAGCTCGGGCCGGTACGGCTTCCGGGACGTCGCGCCCGGCTCTTATTCGATCAGCGTCAGGAAGACAGGCTACAAGAGCGGCGGCGGCGCCGTGACCGTCAAGTCCGGGCAGACGGCCACGGCCAACGTCACCTTGACGAAGGAGGAGGTTGCGAAGAAGATCGCGCCGATCAAGGCGCCGATCAAGAAGCATAACTTCGCGCCTTGAACGATCCCGATCCCGCTTAATGGCCCTCGGCCTGGCCGGCGATGAGCTCGGCGGCCTTCTTTTGGACGTCGGGCGAACGGTCCGCTTTGGCGGCCTCCCGGATGAGGGTGAGGATCTCCGGAACGTTGCGTCCCGTTTCCCAGAGGTTCCGGAGGACCGCCAACCTAACGACCACCGATGCATCTTCTTTAAAGGACCTGATCTGGGCCTTCATCGTGACCGGCGTCGGCTCCCTGAAGCTGAGCCCGAAAGCCGCCTCCGTCCTGACCGACGAATCCGTATCGCTTACCAGCGCCTCGGCCAGAAGCTCGTCGGCACCCGGCGCCTGGACCCAACGCAAGCCCGAGGCGGCCACGGACCGGAGCGCCGTGGCGTCGCCCTTCAAGTATTGACGGAAAACGGGCAGGGCCAGGTCCGAACCCGAATTCCCCAGGGCCAGCAAGAGCAGCCTCGTCTTTTTCTTGGAGTCTGACCGCCCTACATCCGCAATGATCTTTTGGACGAGGTCGGCCGCCCGGCCCGGCTCCGACGCCGCGAGGCCGTTGGCGATCATGCCGAGGGCGAGAGTCGCCACCGAAGCCACCTCCGGGTCCGACGCCTTCGCGGCCAGCTCGGCGACAGCGGCCTGAGTGGCGGGCGTCGCCGGCCGGCCGGAAAGCCCCAGGGACTGGATGATGAGCATGGTCGTTTTCGGAGGGACGGCCCCGTCCTCGAGGAGACCGACCAGGGCGGCTTGGGCCGGCCCGGTCCCCGCTGACGATAACGCCCCGATGAGGATCTGCTGCGCGGCGCTGTCGAGCCCTGCGGACGCGGCCCGCGCCGCCAGGGATCCGCAGCTATCCGGATGAAGGTAGACGAGAGCCTTGAACTTGAGATAAAGAGGGGTCGCTTCGGGCGCTTGGTCCGATCCGATCCGGTCCAGGGCCGCGAGCAGCGTCTCCAGCTTATCCTCTCCGAGGACGGTCCGCTCGATCGCCGCTTCCTGCTCCATCTCCGGCAGGCCGAAGGAAAGCGTCTCGGCCGGGGCCCTGGCCAGTCTTTCCGCGCGGATCTGCCGCATCGCCGCGATGATCTCCGGCAGCACGGCCTCTTCGGAGCTGAGCCGCATGTCGATACCGGCGATGACCCTCCCGATCTCCGTTCCCGAGACGCTGATCGTCTGTGTCTCCTCGCCGACCGTTGAGAGGAGCCGCCCCCGCTTCACATCGAAGACGGCCTCCAGGCTTCCCTCAGGCTTACGCGTCTGGATCTGTTTCGGTCCGCCCGGGCCGGACGAGGCCGGCTGACTGCGGTAGCGGACCTTGGCCTTGCGGAAGACCTCGGCCCCGGTCTTCAGCTGTTTGGATAGCTCCCCGCCCCGGCCGGGCAGGACCTCGTAGCGCGCGATATAAGCGCCTCCCGGGTCGTCCTCGTCGGCTTCCCATCGGGTCATGTGCGGCCCGGACGTTCCAGGCAGAACGACCTGGGCCATCCCGAGCACGGCCCGGGCGTAGTTGCGGCAGACGCTTTCGACGTCGGGGTCGAACGAGACGGACGTCAGACGGCCCTGGGCTGACATCTCGGCGTAGATATCGAGACGGAGCGCCGCCCCGATGATCTCGGCTTGGGCGGCCTCCGGACGCCCGTTGACCGTCAGCTCCACGACGGGCTGCCGGAATCCGAAGGAGACGCGGAAGCCGTCGCCGGACCTTTCGATCACGGTCATGACCAGGTCGCCGGAGATCCGTGTATCGAAGGACTGGGTGACCCCCGCGGCCGACACCGAGCCGGCTTCGCCGGACCTCAGGCTCTCCAGGAGCTTACGGATATCGGTGGCGGAGCGGCTGGAGTAGTCGAGGCGATAAACGAGCGCCGTGCCTTCCTTGAGGTCATAGACGGGTCCCGCCGAGCGAGTGGGCCCGCAGGACGAGAGCCAAAGCGCGATCCCGATGACGGCGACGGCGCTGCCGTCGATCTTCCGCCGACGCATCCCGCTCAGCCCGATCAATAGCCCGAGAACCACTTGTAAAGGAGCTTGTAATCGTCCTTGCCCAAGTGGAACAAGAAGAACTTGCGCGTGGTGGGGCAAACGGTGGGACCCCTGTCCGATTTCGTATTGCCCTTGATCTCTTGTTCGTCCAACCAGACGATATCGACGCTGCTGAGGCGCTGCTTCTTCTGCCCGTACTGGCCGGAGCCGCCTCCTCCGCCTCCTCCCGAAGTCGAAGCAACGCTGCCCATCTCGCCGAACCGATAATGGATGCTGGAGTTCGAGCGCCGGTAGACGATGATGATCTGCTCGCCGGCGACGCCGACGGCCGGGCCGTCGGTCGACGAGGAGCCATCGACCTTGGTCTCCTCGGTCTCCTCAGGCCCCCATTTCCCCGAGGGGTCGAGGTAGCGGTAATAGATGTCGCTGTTGCCGGATCCGCGATGGAAGACGTAGAGGCGGTCGCCGAACGCGCACGCCGCCGGGCTCGCCAGAGCCTTGACGTTCCCCGGGATGAGCTTCGTTTCCGTGAGGACGATGTCGGTCGTCTTGTCGACGCTCAGGATACCCGGCCTGAACCTCAAATAATTAATGCCCTTGCCCCCGGATTGGACGAAAAAGAGATATAGCTCACCTTTATAGACGGCGGCGGCAGGGCGGTAGTAGGAGGCTCCCGGGAGCTGCTGGCCGATGGGGTTTTCCGGCCACCATTTCCCGGAGGAGTCCATGTAGTGATAGTAGATGGCCCAGTCCGGCTGCTTGCGGTTCCCCATCCCGGCCGGCCAGCCGGCGTGAAAGAGATAGATCCGATCCCGGAAGACGACGGCCACGGGCGCGCTGCAGGTCACGATGGGGTACGGCTTGAGAGTCGTATCGACGTTCCCGCCGAGCCTCTGCTTGATAGTCCCGTATTGGCTGCGGCCGCCTCCGCCGGGCTGGGCCGCGGCCCCGGTCGTCCCGGGCTCCTCCGTCTCGACGCTGGTCAGCACGGCCGGATCGAGACTCGCATATTGGATCGTCCACCCGTCCAGCCAGAAAGCGTGGAGCTGGCCGTTGAACTCGGCGACCGACGGCGCGAAGACGCCTTTAGACGTATCGTTCAGCGGGAGAAGACAACTCGTCCCGTAGGGGTCCCAGGTCACGCCGCCGGAGCCCGAGGGCTTGAAGGTCCCGCCCGAGGGGCCGCCGAGCGCTCCGCCAGTGAAGATGTCCCAACTGCCGGTGACGGGGTCGAACAGGTCGCCCGTGGCCTTCCACCCCTCCCAGCTGATAATGTCCCAGTCCCAGCATTTCTTGTGCCACGGCGGGATATCGAAGGCCGGGACATAGACGCAGACATAGACACCCAAGCTGCCGCTAAGGGCCTGGAATTCATCGTAGAGGCGCAGGCTATAGGCGATCTTCAGGGAGCTCTCGCCGGCCTCGAGCTCGCCGATCAAACCCACGCTCCCTTCGAGCACGAGCGAGTTGTTGATCAGGGTCAAGGTGACCTTGACCCCGGCCTCCACGATCAGAAGGCTGATGCCGGCGCTGGCGTAGACGTCCGCCCGGACGTAGGGGCCGAACCTGGCGCTGGCGCCGAGAGGGCTGAGATAGATCCCGCCTTCGATCCCGGCCGCGGCGCGGACGCCGGCCCTTAGGGTGATGACGAACGGACCGATGGGGATCGGCGTCGTATAGGACAGATCGAGGGACTTCTCCCACCGTTCCGTGGCCTCCCAGTGAGGCAGATCGACGAGCTTCGTCGTGCTCGAATAGGTTTTAGTGGGACAGTTGATGAGATCCCGGGTGGCCATACCGGCGATGTAGAGCGTGACCTTGGCGCCCATCTCTCCGCCCGGCGAGGGCGCCGTGGCGTTGCCGTCGACCCGGATGAGGGCGAACTTGTTGTCGAAAACATAGCCGCCGGCCTCGGCGTGCGCTTTGAGCTGGATGTTCCCTCCGGCCTGCACGGCATTGGTGCCCGGAATGGCATAAACGCCGGGCTTCTTGCCCGAGAGCTCGGCGGACCCCTCGAGATAGATGGCGAAGAGGTCCCTATCGCCGAGGGTCGGCAGGTCCGTTGAATATTCGTATTTGAAGTCGTTCCCCGTTTGGTCCGGCGCTGGCGGAGGAGGAACATAGCCGCTCGGTGAAAGAGGGGGCGGCTCCTCGGACCTGTCCTTGATCAGCCGCTGCAGCCGGGCCCGGTCCGCGCTCTGCTGCTTCAGGTATTGCTGCTGAAATTCGGCGGCTCCCAAGGGCTTGGCGATGGACAAGCGGCGGTGGCGGCCGATGAAATCCTGGCCGGCCTTGCGGACCTGGGCGGCTTGGGCGGCGGAGAACCGGGTCTCCTGGAGCTTGGCCCCGGGGCTCGGGTCCCGGCGGACGTCGAGGGTGTAGCCGAGGGCGTTGAACTGGCTCTCAAGGATATTGAGGTCGTTGTAGTAGTCGGCAGCCCGCATGGTCTTCCCGTTCGGAAAAGGAGGCAGCACCGCGTCGGGAGCGATGGCGTTTCCGTTCCGGGGGTCCACGACCGCGAACGGCTGATAGGCCAAGGGCTGTCTTCGGTTGACCAGGATCCGGGCCGTCTTGAATTGGGCGTTCCTGACGGGCAGGAGGCTGTCCACCGGCTCCCCGACATAGGGGAGGTGGCCTTTTTCCGCCGCCGAACGCTGGAGCTGTGACTGGAGGCTCCAAACGACCGGTCCGGTGTGCAATTGACCGACCGCTTGCGCTTGGGCTTCGCCCGCGACAGGCGGAGGGGCGGATGCCTTCGAGGGTTGAGCCTTGGTCGTCGCCGTCCTGGCTGCGGTCGCGGTGGCCTGCCGGGCCTGTGGAGTGCCCGCCGCCACATCGGACGGCGCGGGAAGCCGGATCGTCACCTGGACCTGGGCTGAGCCGGTCCCGAAATTGACGACGCTGAGCCGCCAGGCGCTCCCTTTCGCGAGAAGGGCCGCATTGATGTCAAAGGCCAGGACGAGCGGGCTTGTCCCGTCCCGGCGGGCGTAGGCCTGGGCTTGACCGGGACCATTGAGGATCAGGGCCAGCTTCGGAGCCGAGCCGGTCCATTCGGCTCGGGCCTCCAACTTGCCGGCCGCCGGAACCTGGACGTCGATGTCCGTGCGCCCGTTGGCCTGGAGCGCGAACGAACGGGAGGCCGTGCCGGCCGGCGGCGGCGCTGCGGACTGGGCTTTCTTGGCGCTGACTTGGCCACCGGCGGCGCCGGGCCCGTAGGCCCCCGAGATGGCGAGGGCGATGCCGAGGGCCAACAAGGCCAGGTAGCGCCCCAAGGACTTGGCCATGGATTCCCGCTCCGTTTTGGTTTCCATCGTTTCTCCTTTCATGCTCCCATTGAGGGGCTGACAGGATCACGACGACAGATCGATGAGGGATCTTGCAGTTCCGACTCCCCTGGCTGATAGGATTGTTATATATTGGGCGAGGCGATGTCAAGAGACATCGAACGGGCGGCCTGGAATGTTGAGAACTCCCGTCCCGCTGAGCGCGGCGGTCTCCTGACGAAAACGGCCAACGGCCCTTTCCCCGGGGTTTACGGAAGCGTCAATGACTCGAACGGCGACGAGACGCGCTCATGAGGAGGCCGCGTCCGGGCCTGTCCGGCCCGGCTTGACATCGGACGGACGGGGGGCTATAAGGGTCGCAAGGGTTGTAGGAATTCACCGGTCTTTGAACAAGGAGGACCTCATGAAAAGCACGCGGACTTTGCTCGTTCTGGGGCTCGCGACGATCGTCGCCCTGGCGTTCGTCGCGGCGCCGGCCCGGGCCGACGTCTACATGAAGCAGAAGACCCACACGGGCGCTTTCACGGTCATGGGCCAGAGCCAGCCGGAGAAAGACGAGATCATGGTCTTCTGGCTCGGCGCCGGGAAGGCCCGGACCGATACCGAGGGGAAATCGACGCTCTTCTTCGCCGACAAGAAGGTCCTCGTCGGGCTCGACCACGCCGCTAAGACCTACAGCGAGATCCCCTTGGACTTCGACAAGATGTTCGAGGGGGCCGCCGCGGCCCAGGAGCCCAAGGACGCGGAAGAGGCCGAGGCCATGAAGAAGATGCCCGGCTTCATGAAGAACATGATGAAGGGCGTCATGGGCAGCATGTCGGCCAAGGTCACAGAGACCGGCGAGACCAAGACGATCGGGAGCTGGAAGTGCCGGAAGTACCTTATCGACATGACCATGATGGGCGGTGAGATGAAATCGGAGGCCTGGGCCACCGAGGACCTCAAGGTCGACTACAGCCTGGCCTTCGCCATGTCCAACGCCATGATGGCCGCCCAGCCTGGCTTCGACAAGATCCTCCAGGAGATGAAGAAGGTCAAGGGGGTCGTCGTCTACCAGACGGCGACGACCAAGATGATGGGCGCCGAAGTCGCCTCGACGACCGAGGTCCTCGAATGCTCGGACCAGAGCGCCCCGGCCGGGACCTACGACATCCCCGCCGGCTATAAGAAGGTCAAAGCCGGCCGGGGCAGGTAGGGACCGGCCCGGCGCCGGCCTCTACCTGACGGCCGACGCCAGCCAATGCGGCATGGGCGGCCCGAGGGGCCGGACCGCGGCACCGCGGAACCCGGCCCCGTTGAGCCAGCCGCTCAGGTCCTCGTCCGAAAAAACCCAACCGTTCTCCGCCGTCAGGGCCATGTTGACGCCGAAAAGGGCGGAGAACTTCGGCCGGGTCCGGCTCGCATCCGTCATCATGTCCAGGACGTAAACGAGCCCGCCGGGCTCCAGGGCGTCGTGGGCGCGCTTGAGCAGGTCCCGGATCGCGTCCGGCTCCTCCTGATGGAGCACGCCGAAGAAAAGCACGGTGTCGAAGCCGCCCGGGAACGGCGTGACATGGTAATCGCCGGGGAGCGTGCGGACCCGGCCGGACAGGCCGGCCCGCTCGATGATCTCGGACGCGATGGCCGCGACGGGGGGAAGATCGAGGACGACGCACTCGAGGCCGGGATGGGCCTCGGCGATCAGCACGGAATAGGTCCCCGGCCCGCCGCCGACATCGAGGACCCGGCGCCGTCCGGCGAGATCGAGGCGGGGGACGACGGCTTGGCCGATGCCCATGGCCCGGCCGTGCATGGCCAGGACGAACGTCCGGGTGCGCTCCGGGTCCTCCCCCAGATGGACCTCCGGCTTTTCGACGGGCTTGCCGGTCACGGCCATTTCCTTGAGCCGGCCCCAGGCGCCGTAGACGTCGCGGTTGTAGCGGATGGCCCCGCTCAGGTCGGCCGGCGAGCCCGGGACGAGGAAGAGCGCCGCTTCGGGCGTGTTCCGGTACCGCCCGGCGTCCTTTTCGAGGAGCCCGAGGGCGACGCAGGCGTCGAGGAGAAGGCGTCCGCCGCGGCGGTCAAGACCGCAGGCCGAGGCGATGACGTCCAGATCGGAGGGGCCGCGCGCGGCCAGGGTCTTGAAGATCCCCAGGTCCGAAGCCGCGAACAGCGCGGCCGACTCGTAGAAAGCGCTGGCCATCTCGACGATCCGGTTCGGGTCCACGTTCCCCTCCTTGGCTATCGCCCTGATCTTCCGCGGGCAGAGGATATCAGCGCCGCTCGGGACGGTCAACCTCCGCGGGTTGACATCCGGGCGCGAAAAAGGCTACCCTTGGCCCATCGACGAGCGGGCACATCGGATGGGGCCAAGACCGAGCGGCACCGGTTCCTGAGTTTCTTTTTGTGCCCCCGGCCGCCGGCCGCGGCCGTTCCGGCCCCGAAGGAGGGAACCATGTCCACACAGCGTCTCGGCGTTGTCAGGGTGTCGGCTCTGTGTCTCGCCGGCGCACTCGTCCTTTCCGTCGCGGCCCAGGCCCAAAGCGGCGCGGCGCCGAAGGAGCAGCGAGCCAACAAGGCGGCCAAGGTCGAAGTGACCGCTTCGGGATTTGAGCAGCAGGTCGCGTCCAAGACCGCGCCGGCCGGCCGGTCCTACTACGTCCTCGAGACCGCCTGGACCAACATCCATCCTAAGCAGAAGGTCCGCAAGGACGATCTCGAAGGGAAGCAGGACCGGACTATGGGCGTCGGCGGGCTCATGACCGGCGGCCAGTCAGAGAAGAAGGTCGAGTACGTCGATGCCGATGTCACTTACCTCGTGCCCTCGTTCTTCGACCACGCCTACCTCCTCGCCGACGGCGCCAGCTTCGCCCTCGATCCCTTGACGGAAAAGGTCGCGGGCGGCTATGGGCTCAAGAAGGAATTCGTCCTGCCCAAGCTGGGCGACACGAAGAAGGTCCGTTTCGTCTATCTCTTGCCGGAGGGCGCCAAGAACCTGGCCTTCCAGTTCTTCGATTATTCCTACGGCCACGTCCTCATCCCGCTCACGGGCGACCTCAAGCTCGCCGCCGGGGCCGCCGGGACGGCGCCCAAGGGGCTGGGCACGCTCAAGGACGAATACCTGGAGCTCGCCGCGGCCGCCCTCGACTTCAAGCCCGCTTACAAGGACGAGGAGGCGCCCGAAGGCTGGCGTTACGCCGTGGTCAAGCTCAACGGCAAGAGCCTGTCCAAGGGCAACATCGTCCAGGTCGAGCCGACCGAATACATCTGGCTGGCCACCAAGGCCGGCCACATCTACTACGCGGCCGGAGGCTCGACGACCGACGAGGGCTTCATCCGTTTCACCCCCGAGTTCACCCAGAACCAGGAGGTCGCTTTCGTCGTGCCCGCGGCCGAGAAGGAGCTCAGTCTGGGGATGCGGGTCGAGAACCGAGTCTATGCCCTGGCGCTGAGCGCCCCGCCCGCCGCCGGGCCGGCCTCAGAGCCGAAGGCGGTGCACAAGGACGGCCGGACGCTGGAGGTGATGCTCTTCGGCGCCCGCCGTGAGAAGGGGCTCGTCATCCTGGACCTGGGCATCCGCTCCCTCGTCAAGAGCGGCGCCGAGATCCAGGCCGAAGTGCAGTTCATCCTCAAGGCCGGCGGCGAGGACGTCGCTTACGACGAAGAAGCCACGGCCGCGCTGGCCCACCGTCCGCCGACGCCGTTCACCGTGCCGCCGCAGTCGTTCGTCCGCTTCGAGCTGGCTTTCGCGACCGAGGCGGCCCCCGCGTCGCTCTATTACCGCGGCTACGGGAGCGAGAAGACGTTCAGCCTGGCCGGTCTGAAGTGATCGAAGAAGAGGGGACGATGAAAAAGATCCTGGTTGTCCTTTTGGCCGCCGCGGTCGTCTTGACGGCCGCCGGTTGCTCCAAGAAGAAGGGTAAAGCCTCCGAAACGGCCGCTTCGGCCGAGGAAACCGGAGCGGCCCGGGTCGAGGCCGCGGAATCGACCGTCGAGGCGGATCCGGAAGCGGAGTCTCGCGCCACCCTGCCCGGGGACGGAGAGTGGCAGGACGCCTTCAAGTTCGTCCGCGATGCCATCCGGACCGAGCCCTCGCGCTTCCCCTTGAAGACGCAGGACGGTGTTGAATGGGGCCGGAGCGCCAATCCCTTGGAAAAGGCCCTTTTCCTGGCCCGCCTGCTTCAGGAGAAGGGAATGACCGTGGAGATCGCGGAGGGCGAGCTCGACGACGCGGCGGCGAAAAGGCTCCTCGGCGCGATCTTCCCCCCGGCCAAGGCGCCGAGCTATAAGAGCGGCACGCCCATCTCCGATCCCGCCGCGGACCGGAGCCTCGTCGCCGCGGTCAAGCGCCATTTCTGGGTCCGGCTCGAGGAGGGGGACGGCTGGATCGACCTCGACCCGAGCTTCCCCTCCGCGGAGCCCGGCCGGGCCTTCGCGGAGCTGGCGGACTCGCACGACCCGGCCGACGAGGCCCTGGGTGTGAAGGTCAGTGTGTGGGTCGGACGAAGGGTCGGCTCGTCAAGCGATCCGGAACCGGTTTTTAGATGGGACGGAACGCTGGCCGATGTGGCCAATAAGCCCGTGTCGTTGACGGTGATGACGGAATACCGCGGCGGAGAGGCCGAAGCGAAGGAAAAAGAAGAGGAGGCGGGCGGAGGCGTCGGGGGCCTCTTCGGCGGCCTCAGCGGGGGAACGTCCGGGGCGAAGAAGAAGCCGGCCGGCGACGCGGAAGCGTATCTTAAAGTCGCGCTGATGGCGGGCGAGGACGGCCTGGCCGACGGCGAAGCCGCCGCGGCGGAGGGGACGGAGATCCGGCTTAACCTCGGGATCAAGTTCGAGAGCCTGGGCGAGGTCGTTTCGTTCCCCGGAAGCGTCATCTTCAAGGCCGTCCTCGGCCGGGCCGACGCGCCTCTCTTCCAAAGGCACGCCCTGCTCATCACCGGGGACCGCATCCCCGCCTCGACCTGGAAGGACGACGTCACAGCCGTTTCCGCGGCCGACGCGCGGAGCGAGGCCAAGGCCGAAGCCGACAAGATCAGGGCCGCCCTCAAGGCCAAAAAGGCCACGGCCAAGACCCTGTCGTCGGGCGTCGAGCTCGAGGCCAGGTTGGGCAGCGACCTCGGCCACCTCATGAACATGATCTTCGCCTCGACCTCGGACGATCAGACCGAGAAGCAGGCCGCGGCCCTGTCCGTGGCCAGCTGGTACGCCGTGCCGCGCGTCATCGTCACGTCCTTCAGCGGGAGCGGGGAGAGAACGGAGGCGACGATCGACCTCCGCCAAGACCGGGTCGAGTCGGTGGCCCTGCCCGGTCAGGGTTGGGGCATGAGCCAGGCCTTCCAGTACGGCCGGGGGGTCATGGAATCGATCCTCGAGGGCAAGTTATTGTCCCTGCTCACCGGCAAGCCGGCCCTGACCACGGCCTTCATCATGGAAGAGGCCGCCCGCAAGAAGGTCCCCATCCGGATGTTCTCGTCCCTCGAAATAGACCAGGTGAAGGCGCTCGGCCTGGCGCCCGAAGTCCAAGGCTTGATCGAAGGGACCCTCGCGTCTTCGGGGCGCATCGTCATGGTCCCGGAGAAACCCATCGCTTGGGAAGGGCGGCCGCGCTGGGGCTGGTGGGAGGTCGACCCGCGGACGCGGGAGACGATCGGGGTCCTCGATACCGGCCTCCACCAGGCCATGCTCGAGCACACGATCCTCCAGGAAAAGGGCGCGATGAGCACCAAGATGGGAGCGGTGCTCGGGGCCATGGTCGGGGCGGTCGACACGTATTGGCTCCTCATGGGCATGATCCTCAAGCACGGCGAGCTGACCAAGGAAGCCCTGCTCGAGGCCAAGGCCTACATGAAGGACATCCAATCGGTCATGTGCCCGGGCTTCGAGAAGAAGATCAGTATCGAAGCCAGCGTCAACCTCATCGACATCGAGGACTGCTTCAAATACGACTTCGAGATCTACAAGGCCGAGGCCGGCGTCTCGATCAGCCAAGGCTGGTGCGATCAGTTCGCCAAGGGCTTCGCCTGCGCCTCGACCTCGATCCTCAACTATTATCTCAGCCAGTTCGAGGACTAGAGGGATGAGCCGGACGGGAACACGCACGGAGGACACAGTCATGAGGAACGCCCTGAAAAAGGTCTTTTGCGCAGCAGCGGTCGCCGCCGTTCTCGCGGCCGGAGCGGTCACGCTCACGGCCCAGGAGGCCGTCGAGAAGGAGCCGAACAACGCTCCGGCCCAGGCCATGGCGATCGCGCTCGGGACGACGATCTCGGGTTTCGCCAACGAGGACGAGGACGACGACTGGTACGCGCTGACCATTCCGGCGCCGGGCCTCGACGCCGTCATCCTCGAGCTCAGCGGGATCGCCGAGGTCAACCTGGTGCTGCGCTTCTGCGACGCGTCGGGCAAGACGCTCTCGGACATGGACTGTTTCGGCAGCGATGAGGGCGAAACGCTCGTCCGGCTGAGGCAAGCGGCCGGCAAGTTCCTGGTCAACGTCCACACGGACCGGGGCGGGGACACGGAACATGCCTATAAGCTCCGGGTCCGCAAGCACGACCGGCCGCCGGCCACGCCCGAGGAGGTCCGCCAGGCCCTGGCCAAGGCGCTCGCCTTCCTGGCCTCCACCCAACTGGAGGACGGTTCCTGGTCCCACTACGAAGTGGCCGGGGCCGGGCTGGCCACGATGGCCTTCATCGGCGGCGAGTGCGCCGGAAAGGACTATTCCGCGAACATCCGCGCTGCGCTGGGCTATCTCCGGGCCCAGTTCACCCCGGGCTCGCAGTTCCCGGCCGGCTCCGAGGAGGCGGCCATCCGCGGCGGCATGTTCGGGCCCGTCAGCTCCAAGGTCATGTACGATCAGGCCATCGCCACCCTCAGCGTCATCGAGGCCTTCGCCGCGCTCAACGAGGCGAGCCTCGAGCCGGTGGCCGAAGAGGCGATCGGGCTCATCGTCTGGTCCCAGAACTCGGCCCAGAAGCCGGCGACGCTCAAGGGCCCTACGCCGGCCGATTCGCCCCATTACGGCGGCTGGCGCTACGAGCCCGACTACGAGGACGCGGACCTCTCGGTCAGCGCCTGGCAGGTCCTGGCCCTGCGGGCGGCCGTCAACGCCGGGTTCAGCGTCCCGGACCGGGCCTTCAAGGACGCCGCCAAGTACGTCAAGTCGCTCAAGGGCGAAGATGGTTCGTTCGGGTACGACGGGCCGGTCGACATCGGCGATTCCTGCGCCCGGGCCGGCATGGGCGCGCTGGCCCTGCAGCTGTGCGGCCTGCCGAAGGACCCGGCCATCGCGCCCGCCATCCGGTTCATGCAGAGCTACGGCCCGGCCTGGAACTTCGAGTACCCGGGGGACGGGTATCCGTTCTATTACTGGTACTACGGGACGCGGGTCATGTACCTCGCCGGCGGGGAGGATTGGCGGGTCTGGAAGGATTACATGTGCCGCTTCCTCGTCGACAACCAGGAGCAGAAGGGCGGCTGGGGCGGCGCGCAGCATGAGGAATCGGATGCCCTCGAAACCTACCGGGCGGCCCTCGGGGCGCTCATGCTCGAGTTCTGCTGCGGCCATGTCCCGATCTACATGGCGGCGCCGCGGGTCAAGACGCCGGGTGAGATCCGCGTCGTCCTGGAGAAGGAGGCGGAGAAAGAGACGCCCCAGACCGTCGAGATCATCATGGACGCCTCGAACTCGATGACCGGGCTGGTCGGCAAGGAGACCAAGATCGCCGCGGCGCGGCGGGTCCTGAAGCAGACGATCGAGGGCCTGCCCGGGACGATGAACGTCGGGCTGCGGGTCTACGGTCACCGCTACGCGACCGACGACTACGACAACGCCTGCCGCGACACCGAGCTGGTCGTGCCCGTCGGGCCGATCGACAAGGCCGCCCTCACGAACTGGGTCGACAGGATCCAGACCAAGGGCCGGACCCCGCTCGTGGCCAGCGTGCTGGCGGCGATCAAGGACCTCGAGAAGGTCCCCAATGCCAGCATCGTCCTGGTGACCGACGGGATCGAGAGCTGCAAGGGCGACATCAGGTCGATCGCCCCGGCCATCAAAGCGACCGACCTGGCACTCGAGGTCAACATCGTCGGGTTCGATATCAAGGAAGCGGAGGGCCGGCAGGAGCTCGAGTCGATCGCCCGGTCGACGGGCGGCCGCTACATCGACGCCCGCAACGCCGGCGAGCTCGTCGCGGCCCTGGACCAGGCCCTCAAACTCGGCTTCGTCGCCCTCGACGCCGCGGGGACAGAGGCCGGTCGGGGCGTGGTCGGCGGGGATGCGGTCAAGCTGCCGCCCGGCGAATACACTATCCGCGTCCTCACCGCGCCGCAGCCGGTCGAGCTCAAGGTGACGGTCAGGTCCGGCGAGCCGCGGGAGCTGAAGCTGAAGAAGGCGGGAGGCGCCTGGACCCTGCAGTAAAACAAGCAAAGAGAGGGTCAAACCTATTTTTTTCGAAAAAAAGTAGGTTTGACCCCCTCTTCAAGGAGGCGGGGGATGAGGACCGTGACGTGGTCCGGGCTCGTGCTGCTCTTGACAGCCGGCACGGTCGGGGGCGTCGCCGATGCCCCCAAAGGCCTGCCGGCCTATGCGGACATCATGGGGGGAACCGTCGCCCAGGCCGGTCCCGGAGCGTCCCCCCTCGTCCCCACGGGCGTCTCGGCGCAGGGAGGCCAAGGGTCGGTGACCCTGAGCTGGAAGGCGTCCGCGGGCGCGACATCGTACAACGTCTATTACGCGAGGTCCGCTTCGGTCTCCAAGACAAACGGCACCAAGGTCGACGGCATCGTGGGCAGCCCTTATACGGTCAGGCGCCTCTCGGACCGGACGCCCTATTTCTTTGTCGTGACGGCCTTGAACGCGGACGGCGAGAGCCGCGAATCGTCCTGGGTCATGGCCGCGCCGAGGGCCAAGGTCCCCAAGCCCGGGCTCGTGCGCATCCCCGCCGGGCCCTTCCGGATGGGCGACAGCCTCGACAACACGGCCTATGCGCTCCCCGTCCACACGGTCAACCTCGACGAGTTCTGGATCGACCGGTACGAGACGACCTACGCGCTCTGGAGAAAGGTCTATGACTGGGCGGTCGAGCACGGCTACGCGTTCGACAACGCCGGGCAGAACGGCTCGACCCGCCAGGGCAACGACCTGCCCGTGACGATGGTCAGCTGGTACGATTCGGTCAAATGGCTCAACGCCCGCTCGGAGAGGGAGGGCCGGACGCCCGTCTATTACACCGACGACGACCATACGGCCGTCTATCGCTCGGGGAACGTCGACCTCGCCGCCGCCCACGTGCGCTGGGACGCGGACGGCTTTCGATTGCCGACGGAGGCCGAATGGGAGAAGGCGGCCCGCGGCGGTCTCGCCGGCCGGCGCTACCCCTGGGGCGACGAGCTCGGTCCGGACCAGGCCAACCACAACCTGGGCGTGGCCGCGCCCGTCGGCCTGTTCGCGCCCAACGGCTACGGGCTCTACGACACGGCCGGGAACGTCTTCGAATGGGTCTGGGACTGGGGGTCGGAGACGCAGGCCTACCATTGGGCCGCCGATGGGGCCGAGAACCCGCGCGGGCCCGACGCCAGCGACAAGGGGACGAGGGTCCGGCGCGGCGGCGGGTTCTCCTACGGCCCCCAGCACCTCAAGTGCTTCGGGCGGATGTTCCGGAAGCCGACCTACACCGCGCCCTACTTCGGCTTCCGTTCGGCCTCGCGCCGGCGCTGACTTTCTTCCTGGTACCGCCCGGCCGCGCTCCGCTTTCCTATTTCGGGGGGATTCCTTTATAATCTGAGGACAAGCGAGGTCCCTCATGAGAGAACGCCGTTACCGCTCGATGCCCCCTGACGACGCCGTCGGCCGCCGCGACTTCCTGAAGGCCGGCGGAGCGATCGGCGCCGGCCTGGTCCTGGCCGGCCGCAGCCTGCTCGCGGCCCAGCAGACCGAGGGCCAGCAGCCCCCGGCCAAACCGCCGGCCCGGCCGCCGCGGCCGAAGACCAATATCGAGGACGCCCTCAAGGTCTCCCGGACGAAGTGGAGCCTGCCCGGGCCGTTCCCGGGCCGGGTGGTCGAGGTCCACGATCCCGCGGCCATGCCCGACGGCAAGGTCGACGCCGCCGTGGTCAAGGCCATGGTCGAGAGAGGGATCCGCGGGCTCACGGGGAAGAGCCTGAAGAAGAGCTTCGGCCTGTTCTTAACCAAGACGGACGTCGTCGGGCTCAAGGTCAACCCCGTCGGGCCGGGCCTCATCAGCACCCGGCTCGAGCTCGTCGACGCCGTCATCGACTGGCTCGTCTCCTGCGGCCTGCCGCGGCGGAACATCGTCATCTGGGACCGCTTCGACTACATGCTCACGGACGCCGGGTTCACGGCCGAGCGGTATCCGGGCATCGCGATCGAGGGCCTGCAGACCATGGACGAGGCGGCCGCCGAGGGCAAGACCCAGGACAACAGCAAGTGGCTCAAGCCCGACGGGACCCATGTCAGCGTCCCCAATTTCGACCAGGAGGTCTTCTATTGGGCCGACGTCGAGGGCCCCAAGGACCTGCCCTACCTCAACCAGCACGTCTTCAACGGCAAGCACTCCTACTTCGGCAGGCTGCTGACGAAGAAGCTGACGAAATTCATCAACCTGCCCGTGTTCAAGAACTCCGGCAATGCCATCTCCATGGCCACCAAGAATATCGGCTACGGCGCCGTCTGCAACACGAACCGGCTCCACGCGCCCCTGTTCCTCGACGTCTGCGTCGAGGTCCCCGCCTTCTGGCCCGTGCGCGACAAGATGGTCCTCAACATCACCGACGGCCTGCGCTCGCAGTACGACGGCGGCCCGGACAAGAACGCCAAGTTCGCCTACATCGACAACCGGCTGTTTTTCGCTTCCGACCCGTTCGCCCTGGACATGGTCTGTCACAACCGGATCGTGGCCAAGCGCAAGGAGATGGGGGTCGCGGTCAACGAGAACCCCCGCTTCACCGACTATCTCCGCTACGCCGAGAAGCTCGGGCTGGGCGTCGTCGACCCGGCCAAGATCGCGCATGTCAAAGCTTAGCGCGTCCGCGGCGCTCGTCCTGGCCCTGGCCGGGACGCTCGCTGCCCAGCCGCAGGTCCCCGGCCCGGCCTTCGCGCCCGGGTGGGCCGCGTCCGGGACGCTCCGGACGTTCGTCGGCCAGGACCTCTTCAACCAGATCGACGGCGGAGCCGAGATCTTCCTGGAGTTCGGGTTCACGGCCCTCCGCATCCAGGCCTATGCCCGGGACAAAGCCGAACTGACCCTCAGCGCCTACGAAATGGAAAGCGCGGCCTCGGCTCTCGGGATCTATCTGATGCGCATGGGCCGGGAGACGCCGTTCGCCGAGGTGGCCGCCCGCAACTCGAGCGAGGATGTCCAGCTGACCATCGTCAAGGGCCGCTTTTTCATCCAGGTGGACAACCTCGGGGAAACGCCCGCGCCGCGCGCCGACGCGGCGGCCCTGGCCAACGCCTTCCTGGCGGGGGTGGCGGACGAGACCGAAAAGACCCCGCTCGACCTTTTGCCGGCCGGGGGGAAGGTCGCCGGGTCCGAGCGGCTCATCCGCGGTCCCTACGGCCTTCAGCCGTATTTCACCTTCGGCGAAGGGGACATCCTGTCGCTCGGCGGCAAGATCTTCGGCGCTCTGTCCGCATATCAGACGCCCGACGGCTTGTCGTTCACCCGGCTCATCATCCCTTATCCCGGTCCGGAAGCGGCGGCGGCCGCGCGGGCCCATCTCCAAGCCAACCTCGATCCCTACTTGAAAGTCACCGCCACCCGCGCCGACGGCTTCGATTTCGTCGATTACGAGGCGAAAAAGGGATCGGTCGCGCTCGCGGGGGCCGTTCTGGAAATCCGGTTCGGCCTCCCCGGCGGCGGCCGGAGACCCTGACGAGGAGAGTCGAATGAGAACGCGCTGGATAACCCTGATCTGCCTCGCCGGCGTGCTCTCGTCGGCGGTCCCCGCGACGGCCCAGACCGATGAGACGACCTACGTCCGGCCGAAGGAGCCGGCTGTCCGGGCCAACCTCGAAAAATGGCAAGGCTACAAGTTCGGGCTGCTCATCCACATGGGCCTCTATTCCGAGCTCGGGACGGTCGAATCCTGGGGCCTTTGCCCGGAAGACTGGGTCACCCGGCCGGGCTTCGACGATTACTACGCCTACGCCGCCCACTACCGCGGCACGAAAGCCCGCTTCAACCCCGCCGGTTTCGACCCGGCCCGGTGGGCCCGGGCGTTCAAGGGCTCGGGCGCGAGGTACGTCATCACCAGCACCAAGCATCACGACGGCTTCTGCCTCTTCGACACCAAGTACACCGATTTCAAGGTCACCGATCCCGGCTGTCCTTTCTCCTCGAACCCCAAGGCCAACGTCTACAGGGAGGTCCTGAGCGCGTGCCGGAACGAGGGCCTTGTCGTCGGGGCCTATTTCTCCAAACCCGACTGGACCTCGCCCTATTTCTGGTGGCCCTATTATCCGCCGAAGGACCGGAACCCGACCTACGACATCACCAAGCATCCCGAGCGCTGGCGGAAGTTCGTCGAATACACCCACAACCAGATCGCCGAGATCACCGAGGACTACGGGCCGGTCGACATCCTCTGGCTCGACGGCTGCTGGGTCCTGCCGAAGTCGGCCATCACGGAGAAGGTGGCCGAGTTCTGCAAGTACCCGTACGACATGGACATCGACATGAAGGCGATCGCCGAGCGGGCCCGCCGGACGAACCCCGGCATGCTCGTCGTCGACCGCTGGGTCCAGGGCGAATACGAGAACTACCTCACCCCGGAGCAGCGAACTCCCGAGAAGCCGCTGGCCGTGCCCTGGGAGAGCTGCCTGACCATGGGCAACGCCTGGGGCTGGGTGCCGAACGACCGCTACAAGTCCGGCCGCGAGCTCGTCCAGCTCCTCGTCCGGATCGTGGCCAAGGGCGGGAACCTGCTCCTCGGCGTCGGGCCGAGCGGGAAAGGGGAGTTCGAGCCGGCCGTCTACGAGCGCCTGGAGGCGATGGGCCGCTGGCTCGGGGCGAACGGCGAGGCCATCTACGGGACCCGGCCGGTCGCGCCCTATCAAGACGGGCCTATCGCCTACACCGCCAAGGGAGACACGACGGTCTACGCCATTTATCTCACCGGGGACAAAGAGACCGTTCTGCCCGAGTCTCTCGATATCAAGACGGGCCTCGCCGGCCCGGTGCGGGTGACGGAGCTTTCGACCTCGAAAACGCTCAGCCATAAAGTCGAGGCGGGCGGCCTCCGCGTCGCCCTGCCGGGATCCCTGCGAAAATCCTTGGCCGCCCAAGAAGCGGTCGTGCTCAAGATCTCTCGCCGCTCTTAACGGAGGTCAAGCCCATGAGTTCTTTGTCACGACGGAGATTCCTCGGCGTCGCGGCGGCGGGGACCGCTGCCTTCCTCGGGTCGGCGGGCCCGTCCTCCGCCGGGGCGAAGGAGGGGCCGGGTCCCAAGGTCGCGCTCATCCACACGACCGACCTCTACCGCCCCCACATCGATCCGGACGACCACTTCGACCTGGCCACGGCGTTCGCCCTGGCCGCCGGGGGTCGGTTCGAGCTTCTGGCGGTCATGATCGATCACCCGCCCGCGGGCGCCGCCGTCGATCCGGACGTTCAGGCCGTGGCCCAGCTCTCCCGGATCTCGGGCCTGGCCGTGCCGGTCCTGACCGGGACGCGCCGGCGCCTGAGCCCCGAAGAGGCGTCGCTTCCCGAGCACCGCGAGGACGCCGCCGGGGTGAGGGCCCTGCTGGAAGTCCTTCGCGCCTCGACCCGGCCCGTGTTCATCTCGATCGTAGGTTCGACCCGCGACGTGGCTCTGGCCGGGCGGTTGGAGCCGAAGCTCTTCGCCGCGAAGTGCGCCGGGATCCTGCTCAACGCCGGATCGGGCACGCCCGACAAGATCAAGGCGGCCCGCCTCGAATACAACGTCAACCTGGACCCGGTCTCTTACGCCGCCATCTTCGACCTGCCCTGCCGGCTGTACTGGCTGCCGTGCTTCGAGGTCGCGCCGGGCGGCGGCGTCCCCTTCGCCTCGGGCGAATACGGGACCTATTACCGCTTTCTCCAGAGGGACCTCTTTTCGCGGTTGTCCCCCCGCCTACAGAACTATTTCTCGTTCATGCTCAAGCAGGGCGACTCGGACCGGGCTCATCAATCCGAGGCCGACGCCCTTCGTCCGAGCTGGCTGCGGACGCTCGAGGCGCCGCCCGACCGGGCCCTCCTCGAACGCCAGGGCGCCCTTTACCGGAACATGTGGTCGACCGCCGGGTTCTTTCAGGCCGCCGGCATGACCGTGTCAACGACGGGCCTGACGATCGGGCGCTCCGAGGCGGCCCAGGTCTATACGTTCGATCCCATCCGGGTGACGTGCGGCGCGGACGGGATCACCGAATGGTCGGACGATCCCCGCTCGCGGGACCGGTTCATCTTCCACATCCGCCAACGGGACAATTATCCGGCGGCCATGACTGCGGCGCTCATCGAGCTCCTGAGCGGGCTCTAAGGAGGAAACAGATGGACACAAAGCTGAGTCTGGCCGAGGAGCTGCTCCTGCTGGCCCTGAACGACGAGAAGGGGACAGTTCTCATGCGGGCCTCGACGGCCCTGCCCTACGGATTGGCCGGCGCGCTTCTCATCGAGCTCGCGGGGGCCGGCCTCGTCCGCCTCGAGGGGAAGGTCCTCGTCGCGGAGGCGCGCGGCTCGGCCCGGGACGGGCTCCTCGACGGGATCCTCGAGAAGGTCCGCGCCTCTAAGAAGCCGCGGACGATCGGCCACTGGGTCACGAAGCTCGGGTTTGCCGGCGGGAAGCTGAAGAGGGAACTCCTCGACCGGCTCGTCGCAAAGAGGGTGCTCGGCCGGGATGAGGGCCGCGTCCTCTGGATCTTCCCGACGGCGCGTTACCCTCAAACCGACGGCCGGCCCGAATACGCGATCCGGGAGCGGATCCGCTCCGCCCTCCGCGGCATGTCCCGGCCCGACGAACGCACGGCCGCGCTGATCAGCCTGGCCCAGCCGTGCGATCTCATCGGGATGCTCTTCGAAAAGGGGGAGCGGCGGGACGCCGCGAAACGGGCCAAGGAGATCACCAAGAGCCACCCGATCGGCGGCGCCGTCGCCAAGGCCATCGAAGCGGTCAAGGCGGCGGTCATCGCGGCCGCCGGGTCGTGACATGAGCCAGGTCGTCCCCCGCATCACCGTGCTCGACGGCGACGGCATCGCCCGCGTGCACGCCGCCTCGCTGGAGATCCTGTCCAAGACCGGCGTGCGCGTGGATTCGCCGGCGGCCCGGGCGCTGTTCGTCAAAGCGGGCTGCGCGTCCGGCGACGGCGGCCGGATCCTCATCCCGGCCGGCCTGGTCGAATGGGCCCTGAAGGCGGCGCCGTCCGCGATCGACGTGTTCGACCGGGCCGGAGCGCCCGCCTTCACGCTCGGGCCCGGCGGGGGAGGCACGCGGTTCGGCGTCGGCGTCACCAACCTGTTCTACCAGGATCCGCTCACGGACGCGGTCGTGCCGTTCACGCGCGAGCACATGGCCGCTTCGACGAGGCTGGGCGACGCGCTGCAGGGGATGGACGTTGTCTCGACCATCGGCGTTCTCCGCGACCTCCCGCCCGAGACGGCCGACCTTTACGCCAGCCTCGAGATGGCGGCCAACACGGCCAAGCCGCTGGTCCTCCTCGTTTCCGAATCGGCCGCCTTCGAGCCCGCGCTGGACATGCTCGAGGCGCTCGGCGCCGGACGGCCGGAAAAGCCGTCCGTCATCCCGTATTTCAACCCGGTCTCGCCGCTCGTCATCAACACGGGGACGAGCGACAAGATGGCCGCGTCCATCGCCCGGGGCCTGCCGGTCATTTATTCCAACTACGGCATGTCGGGGGCGACGACGCCCATCACCCCGGCAGGGACACTGGCCCTCCTCAACGCGGAGCTCCTGGCCGGCCTCGTCCTGTCCCAGCTCATGAGAGAGGGGGCGGCGGTCATCCTGGGCATCCTGCCGGCCGGCTTCGACATGGGCACGGCGGTGAGCTTCTACGGCCCCGAGACGATGCTGCTCAACCTGGCCTGCGCCGAGATGATGGCTCACTACCGGCTGCCGCACTGCGGCACGTCGGGGAGCGGCGCCGGCTGGGGAGCGGATCTCTTAGCCGCGGACCTTTTCTGGATGAACCACCTGACCTCGTGCCTGGGGGCGGTCGGGCTGGCGCCGTTCGTCGGCGGCAATTTCGACTCCCTGGCCTTCTCGCCGGCGGCCGCTGTTTACGCCGACCACGTCATCGGCCAGGCGCGCCGCTTCGCGGCCGGGTTCGCTCTCGACGACGGGTCGCTCGGCCTCGACGAGATCGCCGAGGTCGGGCCGGGCGGCAACTTCCTCATGGCGGAGGCGACTTTGAAGCTGTTCCGCGAGGCGGCCTTCCGGAGCCCCGTCTTCCCGCGCTTGAGCCTGGACGCGTGGCAGGAGCGGGGGAGCCCCCGGGCCGACGACCTCCTGCGCAAGCAGACCGTGGAGCTGATGGCGACCCATCCCGCGCCCGCGGACCGGGCCGACCTCCTGGCCCGCGGCGAGGCCTTCATCGCCCGGCTCGGCCGCTGACCGCCGTCGCGCTCGCGCGGGCTTCCGGCGTTCCCCCGACGGTGATGCGCGCGCGGCGGCCCCCGCCGCCGGCCGGTCCGGTCCTACTTGATGTTCTTCAGGATGCTCGTCTGGGTCTCTGTGACTTCCTTGCGGACTTCCCCCATAACGCCGAACAGTTCACCTGCCCGTTCTTTGCCCCGGGTCATTTCCCGGCAGATTTCGGCGTAATAGCCGCACCGCTTGAGGCATTCAGACCGGGCCCTTTCTTGGGCCGCTCGGGCGGGCGAGCCTTCGGGGGCGGTCACCGGGTTCTTCTTGGCGCAGCAGTCCTGGCACTGGGCGAGGTCGCATGATGTACAAAGGCCGGAGTTATCGGGCCGGAGCGCCTCCAGACGCGAGTTGTATTCGGCCTGACGGGCTTTGAGAAGGCCGCTGAGGTCCCGAAGCGCGTCCGCTTCGCGTCGGAGCTCCTGAGCGGCCTTGGACAGGCACTGCTTGTCCCGGTCGGGGACCGCCGAACCGGGAGAGATCCTGCCGAAGGACCCCTTGATGGCCACGAGGTCACGGCGGATCGCCTTGATCTCATTGACGATCGCGCTCATCTGCCGCCCGGCCTCTCCTTCGATCCTCCGCATCTCCCGAACTCCCGCGATGGTCTCGAGCGACGTCCCGCCCGACCGCGGCCCGGCGATCTGGCCGGCCGCGGTCTGAGACGATCCCGCCGCCGGGGCCGGCTTCACGGGGCCCGGCGTCGCGACGGTTTCTGCGATCTCCTTCTCCGCCTTCGAAGAGGCCTCGATCATCCTCCGTCCGGATTCCACGAAATCCTGGGCTATGCGGTTGACGCCTTGAAGCCTGGACGCGGCCTTTGTCAGCTCCTGGCAAAGACCGCTCAAGTTCTCCTGAGCCCCCTGAACAGTGGCCCGTTCCTGCTGGACCGTTTGAGGCGGCCCGGACGACGCTTCCGGGCCCCAGGCCTGAAGCGTGGCGAAGGCCAGAACGGCCGCGGCCGCGGCGACGCTTTTCATTTCGATGTCCCTCCCTGCTTGACCAGCTCGACGCGGCGGTTCTTGGCCCGGCCTTCCTCGGCGTCGTTGGTCGTGACCGGGGCCAGGGGGCCCACACCGAAGGGCTTGAGGCGGTCCGGGGCGACGCCGTGCTTCGACACCAGCTCCTTGACCACGGCTTCCGCTCGCTGCTGCGAGAGCTTCATGTTGTGGTCCAGGGCGCCCGTTGTGTCGGTGTGGCCGACGACGTAGAGCTTGAGAGCGGCGTCCTGGCCGAGGAGCTTGGCGATCTCCGTCAGGGCCGTTTCCGATTCGGGCTTGACGTCGGCCTTGTCGACGTCGAAGTAGATGCCGTAGAGGACGGCCTTGCCGGTCGCGCCGATGTCGGCGGCCATGGTCTTGGCGTCGGCCTCGACCTCCTGCCGCATCCGCTCCTTCTCGATGACGGTGAGCGTGTAGCCCTTGCCGTTCTGATTGATATAGATGCGGACGAAGATCTCGAGACCTTCCTTGGCGTAGCGGGCGTGCAGCTCCCCGCCGCCGATCTGGGTCCAGGAGTAGGTCTTGCCCCCGACCTTCTGGATGGCCGTTTCATAGTTGCGGATGATCTGCAGGGCAGTGGGCGAGCTCTCCCGGAACTCGTCCTTGACCTGGTAGCTGAGCCAGAACTTCTTCCCTTCGGCTGTGACCTTCGTCTTCCCCTGGGTCGCGGGGTCGTAGAACTCCTGGGCGTCGAAATCCCATTTCTTGCATTCGACGAGAGCGTACTGCGGCATCCGCGTCAGGAACGGATGGTCCTGGCAGCCGGCCGCGTCCTTCTGGGCCCGGACGGGGGCCGCCGCGAGGGTCAGGGTCAAAACAAGACCGGTCATGACGATGCGTGCTCTGGACATGTTCGCCAACCTCCTTTGATCTCGAGCGCCGTCGCGCTCATTTCCGTTCCGGAAGCTCCAGATTCCAGCTGAAGCTCGTCCCGGGATCGTTTCCCTGGTTGCTGCGATGGCCGGGCCAGCCGGCGCGCTCTCCGGCGGGAGCGGCGTAGGAGCCCCGGATGCCCCCGCCGCCGGCCGTTCCCCCCAGGAGATCGGGAAGGGTCTCGACGGCGATGGCCCAGGCGCCGCCTTCCCGCTTCTCCGGGCCGCGTAAGCCGATCTCGAGTTGATAGCCGCCCGACTTGCGGTCGACGACGAGCCTGACGGACACGCTGTCCTCGGGCCCGAAGGCGCCGCTGTCTTCGACCTTTTCGCAGAGGGCGTCGGCCTTCCGGCCGTTGATGAACGCGTCGTTGCTGTAGCTGTAGGAGTAAGTCGCCGCGGCCGACTCGGACCTATAGTAATCCTTGTCCTTGTAGCTGTTCGTGTACTTGAGCGAGACCCGGACGGTGGCCTCTTCCGTCAAGCTCCCCTTGTAGGCTACGGACCCCGCCCGGTTGGACACTGTGTCGTCCCAGGAAATCGTCCGGCGATAGACGATGGTCCCGGGGGCGGCGCCGCAGTGGACCGTGAGCCGGACTTCCCCGATCTTGCGCCCGGCGGCGGTCCGGGAGAGAGGCTGGCGGTCCGGACGTACGATGTCGCAGGAGCCGTAGACGGCGACGATGTCCTCGACGCCGGCCGTTTCCCGGCTGGGCGCCCGGTAGCGAAGCTCGACCAGCCCGTCGCCGACGAGGAAGGCGCGGGCCTTCGGCCGGCCTTCGACGGCCTCTCCCCCGAGGATCTCGCCCTTCTCCGCTTCGACCACGATCCGGTTGAAGGGCTTCGGCTCCCGGGAGCGCTCGTCCCGGAAGGCCGCCAGAATGAGGTCGGTCGTCTCGCCGCAGGCCAGGTCCTTCTTCGCCGGGTGGACATCGCAGGCGACGGGACGGCGCTCGAAGTCGCGGAGCAGCGCCTCCATCGGTCCGGCCGCTCTCAGCACGGCGTCCTCGTTCTTGAACATCCGGTTCGTGCAGGAGGTGTAGGAGTTGACCGGGCTCGTCACCGACCAGGCCGCGACGGGCTCGCGGGCCTCGCCGTCGTAGAACAGGCCGATCGTCAGCCGGCTCATCACGGTCCCGCCGTCCCCGTCTTTCGTGTTCAGGTTCTCTTCGTACCTCCCGGTGAAGACATATTCGGGCGGCCTGGCCCCGGAGCCGAATCCGGCGATGTCCCGTCCCCACTCCGACGCGTCTGAGCGGACGAGATGGAAGCAGGGCGAGGTCAGGAGCTCGGCCAGCCGGGACGAAAGCGATTCCCGGAGCGCGACGCCGGTCGCCCCGGCGTCGGCGTCGCCGACATAAGCCTGACGTGCGCAGCCCTCACAGCCGGGCCGAGCGGCCTGGCGGGCGCCCCCGGAGCGGACGCCGGAAAGAAGCAGTCCCGAAACGCAGGCCAAACCCGCGGCCCAGCGGGCGGGGGAAGGCCATCGGGCCCCAAGTCGCGTCGGCATCCCTTCCTCCATATTCTTTGTCAAAAGAACGTCGGCGTGGAGTTCAGCCCGATCCGGAAGCCCGCGGAAGCGCCGCCGAGGTCGGTCGTCAGGGCCTCCCCGAGCTTCATGCCCACAGAGGCTTTGGCCTCGAGCCCGATATCCGTCATCGATTCCCCGTCAAAGCTGAGGACGAGCCCGGCCCTGGCGGACGTTCCGGCCGAGACCAGCTTTCCGGCCTCGAGGCCGGCCTCAGCGCCGATGAAGAGCGTTCCTGTCTTCTCGACGAAGTTCCATTCGAGCTCCACGGCGGCGATGCCGATATCGCCGCCGACGGTCACAGTGGTGCAGTCGATGTGGAAAGAGACGACGGCGAGATCGAGCCCGAGTCCCGGGAAGGTGCACGGCACCTTGAAGTCCTCGAGGCGCAGCTCGCCCTCGATCGACTGGGCGGGCGGCGGCGTCTTCAGGCAGCTCTCATGAGGGGCCAGCGCGGAGAACATGAAGAGCATCTGGTCGACGATCTGCGAGTAGTTCGTCAGGATGGCGCCTCGGGCGCCGAGCCTGGTCCGGGCCGCCTCCGCCGGGTCGGGGATGAAGCTGGCCCAGTAGTTCACGGCCCGATGATAGGCCAGGGCCTCGGCCTCCCATGCCGGGGCGAATTGGGCGTAGGCTTCGGAGACGGCCAGGGCTTCGCCGTCGAAGGTCTGGGCGTGCCGGGCGCAGGCGCGGCGCTTGACCTCCTCGAGGCAGAGGCCGCGGAGCTTCGGCTCGAGCGTCCGGCACCTTTCTTCCTCGGCCAGCCCGGCCTTTTCGAGCTCGCCGCGTTTCCTCACAGCCTCCATCCAGCGGGCATGGATGTCGCCGACGAAACGTTCCCGCGATTTGCTGAGACGCTCGAGCCAGAGCTCGGCGCCGCGCAGCCCTCGCTTCGCCTTGTCGGGTGTCAGCCGGAGGACCCGCGCGCCGGATGCCGGGGCCGCGGCTGTCGCGGCCCCCCCGGAGGGCCGCGCTTGCGGGCCGATCGGCAGGAGCCGCCGGAGCTCCTCGTTCAAAGTCATGGCCCAAGCGGCTTTCATTTTGCCTTCCGTCTCCAGCGCCCGTCGGGCCGCGATGCACTCGGCGCTGTTGCCCGCCTGGACCATCGGCAGGCGGACCGAGGCCTCCTTCCCGGCCTCGGCGGCCAGGAAAGGGACCGGCGGCTGCGCCCCGGGAGCCTCGGCTTTGGCCGAGCCGCTCCGGCGCAGGGCGCGGTCCACGTCTTTGAGGGCTTCGGCCGCGGCCGCCGTATAGGAGCTGTCGAGAGAGGCGTCGAGGTGTCGTCGGGCCGCCGCGAGATCGTTCCTCCGGCGGGCCAGCCGGCCCAGCGCGTAATTGGCCTGGGGATGGTTCGGAGCGATCTTGACGGCCCTGGAGAAGAGCTTCTCGGCTTCGGCGGAGCGGCCTTCGCCGAGCTCGGCCGCGCCCAGGTTGGACAGGACCATCGGGTTGTCCGGGGAAAGCTCGTCGGCGTATCGGAGGAGAGGCCGGGCGCGTTGGTACTGGCCGAGGTTGTTGAGGACCGCGCCCAGGTTGTTGAAGGCCAGAAAGTCGTCCGGAGCTCCGGCCGCGGCGGCGGAGAGGACATAGAGGGCGTCGCCAGGAGAACCCGCGAGCAGCAGGGCCATCCCGTAGCCGTTGAGCGCGCTGGCCGGTCCGGCCTTGGCCAGCGCCTGCTGAAGCCGGCGGAGCCCCGCGGGGGAAGCCCGGCGTTCGAGCGTGATCCGGAGGTCCGAAACGGCTTTGATGGCCTCGGGCCTATCGGAAGTGCGTGTCGACGATCGTCCTGTATACGGCGCCGATCCAACTACGAGAAGGATCAACCCGCCGATGAGAAGCGGACTCAGCCCGCGATCCGACCGCAGAATCGCCATCCCGTTTCCCTCACCTCACGATGGCTCTATCATCGACGTCTCGTTCGGTCTTGTCAAGCGAGGGCCGGCCGCGCCGACCCTCCGGGTCTTGCCGGTATTGACAGGGCCGGAACAAGTAATTACAGTAATAACGCCATGAAGACCAAAGAGCTCAAAGTCGCCCGGATCGGCAACTCCCGCGGCGTACGGCTGCCCGCCCGATCGCTCAAGCGTTACGCCGTCGGGTCCGCCCTGATCATGGAGGAGCGGACGGAAGGGATCCTGCTCCGGCCCGTGGCCGGCGGCGTCGCGAAACTCTCCTGGGAGGAGACCGCCCGCGAGATGGCGGCCTCCGATGAAGACTGGAGCGAATGGGACGTCTTGGACGGAGACGGCTTGGGCTCGGTCCCCTGGGAGCCGGCCAAGAAATCCAAGGTCGCCGAGAAACCAGCCCCCTACGGACGCAAGCCCTTGGCTCAGGGCGGGCCCATCAGGCGCTATGAGATCCGCTGGGCCGACCTCGGCCCCGCCCGCGGAGCGGAGATGGCCAGAGCTCGACCCGTCGTCATCGTCAGCCTGGACACGCTGAACGAACATCTGGAAACCGTTACGGTCTGTCCGATAACCAGCCGGCTCCATCCCGCTTGGCGCAGCCGGATGCCGGTCCGCTGCGCCAGCCGCGCGGCCGAGATCGCCGTCGACCAGATCAGGGCCCTCAGCAAAACCCGACTGGGGACCCGGATCGGCACCCTCACGGAGGCAGAGACGGCTTCCCTCCAACGTCTCATCACCGAGATGTACGGGGAGTGATCCGCTTTCCGCATCGGCCCCGGCTTGAAAGCCGCCCCGCGGCAATGATAGATTCGGAAGGGGAGAGGTTCAGGAGAGAGGTTCGCATGATGCAACGACAGTCACCGACAGCCGCTCTCGAGGGTTTGCTTGTCCCGAAGATCGACCACATCGATCTGGTCACCGTCAAGCTGCCGTTCGTCGCCCCGTTCGGGACGAGCGTCTACACCTGGACGGACAAGGAGGCCATGCTCATGCGCCTCGAATCGGGCGGCGTCGTCGCCTGGAGCGAGTGCGTCTCCGATCCGGACCCGTTCTATTTCTATGAGACGAACGCGACGGCCCGGCACATCATCAAGGACTTCCTCATGCCGCTCGTCGAGCCGGGTCAGACGATAGGCGCGCTCGAGGGGCGGTTCCGGCATGCCCGCGGCCACGGCATGGCCAAGGCAACGATCGAGAACGGCCTGCTCATCCTCATCGCGCTCCAGAAGAGCGTTCCCCTCCACGGCCTCATGGGGCGGCCGGCGAAAAAGATCATGTCCGGCCTGAGCATCGGCCTCAAGGAGACGCCGGCCGAGCTCCTGGCCGCTGTGGAACATGCGGTCGCGCGCGGCTACCATCGCGTCAAGATGAAGGTCAAGAAGGGGCAGGATGTCGACTGGGTCCGGGCCGTGCGCGAGCGCTTCCCGGCCGTCAAACTCATGGTCGACGCCAACGGCGATTACTCGCTCGCCGACACGGACCGCCTGCGGCAGCTCGACGCATTCGACCTGATGATGATCGAGCAGCCCCTGTCGTACAGCGACATCTACGAGCACTCGCTCCTGCAGAAGGAGATGAAGACGGCGATCTGCCTCGACGAATCCATCCACAGTCTGGCCGACGCGGCGGCGGCCATCGCCCTCGGCGCCTGTCGCATCGTCAACATCAAGCAGGGGCGGGTCGGCGGGCTCATGGAATCGATGCGGATCGCCCAGTATTGCGCCGGCCAAGGCGTCGGCGTCTGGTCCGGCGGCATGGACGAGACCGGCATCGGCCGGGCGGTCAACATCCACCTCCAGACGGCCGAAGGCTTTACTTTGCCCGGTGACACGTCGGAGACGGCGAACTACTTCGATGAGGACATTGCCGCGCCGCCGGTCGTCCTCGGCCCGGGCGGCTGGATCGACATCCCCCAAGGTCCCGGCCTCGGCGTCCAGGTCGTCCCCGACCGCATCCTCAAACGGGCGATCCGCTGGGAACGGTTGCGCTGAAGCCAGGGACCCTTCCGGCCCGGGCGGGTTCCCCTGAAAGAGCGTTTTTATCCTAGCGACCCGCATTTGAGACCCCTCCAGAATCGGCCATAATCGGTCAAAATGGGTCATCCTCCGGTGAGGCCTTGACAGGGCCCCGGGTACAGCCTACCTGACCAGATAGAAGTCCGCCTCTTGACCGCTTAAGCGGTTGGGTCAACGACGACGTCTAACAAAAGGAGGGAAAAATGTCACGTGTGATCAAAGTCGCGGTGGCGCTGGCCGTCGCAGGCCTCATCCTTGGCTACGGCCTGTACGCGGCCAAGCCGAAACCGCCTGTGAAGGTCAGGGTCTCGTTCGAGGGATTGACTAATTCCGATCCCAACATTCCTCCGAATAGCCCCGACTATTTCATGCAAAAGTTCCACAACGATGCCTTGGGGCCTTATGTCGAAGGGAACGGTGTCACAGCCCAGATCACCGGCGATCTCGGCGATCTCGTCTTCGAGATCCCTCACCATGCGCGGCGGAGCGTCCTGGTCATCTTTCCGCCTGTTCCATCCCAGCTCGGCGACTACCTCCCCGACACGGCCGGCGTCTATCCAGGGGACCTTATGGAAGATGTCGCCATCGACTACTTCGTCATGAGGACCTATAACAGCTTTGCGACCAGGAAATTAAACTTCCTGGCCATGAAACCCAATACCTCGGCCGAGGGCCACTTCTGGGCTTGGATGTGTACCGAAACGGTGCACAGCTACCGTGTCATCTACAACCAACCGGAAGACGATCACGACGCGGGGATCGTCGAAGTCACGGCTCTCGACCTGAGTCCTGAGGGCGGCGACGGCGTTGTCGACCGTTGGGAGATCACCCCCGTCGCCGGAACGGGCGACATGGCCTGGATCACCAGGTGGGATCGCAAGAAAGGCTGGCTCCACTACGGATCGTATCCGATGCCGTTCAAGCTCATCGTCGAGAGGCTTTAAGCGGGTATTCGGCGGCCTAAGCCCTTAATTCGCCCGGAATTTGACCCGGCGTTTGCGGGGGCCGATGACGATGTAGTTGCCGCGCTCTGCCTTCTCGATCCTCTTGAGGGCCAGCGCGAGGAGAAGTTGGCGTTTCTCCGGGTCGCGTTTGGCTGTTTTCCGGTATCTCCTGTATCCGAGACGGTCCCGGAGGAGGAGCATTTCGACGGAAGACGGCGGTTTCCGCGCCCGGCCGGCCGCGCTCATGACGTCCCCTTGCCCCTGAGAGCGCGAAGCTCGGCGAGGGTATCGTTTTCGGGCAGCGCCGCCCTCTTTTCGAGATAGCCCCAATCGAGCTCCTGGCCGTAACGGGCGATCAGGAGCTCCGTCATTTCACAGTCGATCTCGGATTTCCAGTGCTTGCAGGCGTTCAGACGGTCGATGACGAGGTCCTCGAGCCCGATGACGACGCAGGACAAGCCGCCGTCGAGCTCGACCGTTTCGCGCTGGGCCTCCTCGCCGGCCAGCCCGGTGGCGGGAGCTTCAACCGCCATATCGAGACCGGCATGGACCCAATACCGGCCTTTCTTGGCGAACCCGAGCTCCTTCAGGATCTCATCGAGGGCCTCCCGGTCCGCGTAGGCCAGATCGATGTCCGCGGTGAAATAGACTTCCCGCGTGTAGTAGGACAGGGCCAACCCGCCGATGAGAACGGGGGCCGGCTTGCCTTTTTCGGCGAGGCGCCGTGTGATCAGCCCGGTCATCAGCAGTTGACGGGCGAGCGGGGCCTCCGACGCGGCGATCTTGGCCAGGATGTCTTTGATATTCACGGAGTTATGATAACAGCATTCGGAGTGCAAAAACAAGGCGGCTTGCGGGCCATATCGTGCTCCTGTTCGGCCGGCTTGATCAATCGCCGGACCAGTCGAGGAATCACGAAATCTTGACCCGATTTTGACAACTTTCCCGTGTTTCGTCCCTATCATATGGCCGGCGGGGAGAGGGATGACGCCCGTCCGTAGGGGAGGTGTTCCGATGAAAAAGACCGTGTCCGTTGTCGTCGTCGTCCTGGCCCTGTCCGCCTGGGGGTTCGGCGAAGGCACGCGGGTATCCCTCAGGATATCCGGGGGGACTTCCATGGCCCGTTACTCCGACCTGCCCGACGCCGGCTCGGACTCATGGTCGGCCCAGGACATGAAAGACAGATTCGGCCCGGCCGCCGGCGTAGGGATCGACCTGGCGCTCGGGTCCACCGGCCGCTTGGCCTGGATCAGCACCATCGAATACGTTCAGATGGGGGCAAAAGTGGACTTCTACTATTTTGACCCCTATTATGATCCGCCCTACATGATGATCCCCGTCACTTTTAAGATGGATCTGCTCACCTTCACTCAGCTCCTCAAATTCCGGCCCTTCGCGAACGGCATCCCCTATGTCTTGGGCGGCTTCGACCTGTCCTATGTCATCGATCACCGCTGCGAGCTGATGAGCCAGATCGAATCCTTGACCAAAAAGGTCAACTTCGGCTTGGTCGGCGGCGTTGGCGCGGAACTGCTCAAGGGGGACTGGACCCCTTTCCTGGAGGCCCGTTACCATCTGGGCCTGGCCGACCTGAGCAAGGGCGTCTATATGGGGGTCGGCGGGTTTCCCTCCCTCAAGACCCGGGCCTTCGTCTTCCTGGCGGGTGTCCGTCTCAGGTGGGGGAAGGGAGCCGCCTGAGCGGATCTTAGCCGCCCTCTTCCCGCCGTCGCCGATTCGGCTATAATCTTCCCATGCCTTCCGACACCCAAGTCATCTTCTCCATGTCCCGGGTCAGCCGGACCCACCCGCCGAACCGCCAGGTCCTGAAGGACATTTCGCTCGGCTTCTACTACGGGGCCAAGATCGGCGTCCTCGGGCTCAATGGGTCGGGCAAATCGACCCTGCTCGGGATCATCGCCGGCAAGGACCAGGGCTTCACCGGCGAGCTGGCCGTCAGCAAGGGCTACACCATCGGGCTGCTGGAGCAGGACCCCCAGCTCGACTCCGGCAAAACGGTCATCGAGATCGTCCGCGAGGGCGTCCAGCCCATCGTCGACCTCCTGGCCCGCTACGATGCCGTCTGCGACAAGATGGGCGCCCCCGACGCCGATATGGACGCCCTCCTGGCCGAACAAGCCCGGCTCCAGGAGGAGATCGACAAGCACGACGCCTGGAACCTCGACCATCACCTCGAGATCGCCATGGACGCCCTGCGTTGCCCGCCTCCGGACACCGCCGTGACGGTGCTTTCGGGCGGGGAGCGCCGCCGGGTCGCCCTGACCCGGCTCCTCCTTCAGGAACCCGATATCCTGCTCCTCGACGAGCCGACCAACCATCTCGACGCGGAGTCGGTCGCCTGGCTCGAGCGGCATCTCCAGGAATATAAAGGCACGGTCATCGCCGTGACCCACGACCGCTATTTCCTCGACAACGTGGCCGGCTGGATCCTCGAGCTCGACCGGGGCGAGGGCATCCCCTGGAAGGGCAACTACTCGTCGTGGCTGGAGCAGAAACAGGCCCGGCTGGCCGTCGAGGAGAAGACCGAGTCGCGGCGTCAGCGCACCCTGGCCCGCGAGCTCGAGTGGGTCCGCATGTCGCCCAAGGCGCGCCAGGCCAAGGGCAAGGCCCGCGTCACCGCCTACGAAAAGCTCCTCGGTCAGGACTTCGAGCGCTATCGCGACGAGCAGGAGCTGCCCATCCCGACGGGGCCGCGGCTCGGCGACGTCGTCATCGAGCTCGAGGGCGTCGCCAAGGCCTACGGCGACCGCGTCCTCATGGACGGACTGACGATCAGCCTCCCGCCGGGATCGATCGTCGGCGTCATCGGGCCCAACGGGGCCGGAAAGACGACCCTGCTGCGGATGATCACCGGCGCCGAGATGCCCGACGCGGGGAAGATCCGCGTCGGAGAGACGGTCAAGATCGCCTACGCCGACCAGTCGCGCACCCTCGACCCGAACAAGACGGTCTTCGAGGAGATCTCGGGCGGCGAGGACCTCATCAAGGTCGGCAGCAAAGAGATGAACACGAGGGCCTATTGCGCCTCGTTCGGCTTCGGCGGCACCGACCAACAGAAGAAGTGCGGGACGCTTTCGGGCGGGGAGCGCAACCGGGTCCACATGGCCAAGGCGGTCTCGGAAGCGGGCAACGTCCTGCTCCTCGACGAGCCGACCAACGACCTCGACGTTAATACCCTGCGGGCGCTCGAGGACGCGCTCGAAGGGTTCGCCGGCTGCGCCGTCGTCGTCAGCCACGACCGCTGGTTCCTCGACCGCGTCGCCACCCACATCCTGGCCTTCGAGGAGGACGGCTCGACCCACTGGATCTTCGGGAACTTCTCCGAGTACCACGAGGACCTGAAGCGCCGGAAGGGCGCCGCGGCCGACCAGCCTCACCGCCTCAAACACCGGACGCTCAAACGCTGAGCGACCCTTCGGGAACAAAGGGCTTGACTTTTTCGCATATTGTATTATAATACTAATACAGTAATACGGAGGCCCGCCGTGATCAGGGTTGACGCGACCAGTTACGTTCCCATCTACGAGCAGATCAAGCGGGGGATCGTCCGACTCGTGGCCACGCGCCGGCTCAAGGTCGGCGAGCCGCTGCCCTCGATCCGCGACCTCGCGGCCGAGATCATCGTCAACCCGAACACCGTAGCCCGGGCCTACCGCGAGCTCGAGCAGGACGGCGTCGTCTCGACCCAGAAGGGGAGGGGCTCGTTCATCGCCGAGCGGGCCCGGCCGGACGCCGAGAGGGAGCTCAGAGGCCATCTCGGACGGGCCATGGACGAGACGATCGCCGAGGCCCGGAAGTTCGACCTGGACGATGGGGCCATCCTGGAGATCTTCGAGACGCGGCTCCGTCGCGCCGGGGGCCGGAAAAAGGGAGGCCGCAATGAGTGAGCTGCTGCGGATCGAGCATCTCTCGAAGAGCTTCGGCCGGAAACAGGTCCTCAAGGACCTCAGCCTCTCGGTCGAGAGCGGGCGCGTCTACGGCCTGCTTGGCCGCAATGGCGAGGGCAAGACGACGCTGGCCCGGATCCTGATGGGCGTCATCCCGGCCGACGGCGGCGTCATCACCTTCAAGGGCCGGCGGATCGGCTTCGGCCAAAGCGCCTACAAGCGTGAATTCGGCTACGTCCCGGAAGATCCGTTTTTCTACGAGGATATGACCATCCGGGGCCTGGTGAACTTCAACGCCCGCTTTTATCCCCGCTGGGACCGGAAGCGGATCGCCGCCGATCTCGAGCGTTTCGGTCTCGACCCGAAGTCCCGCTTCGGGACGCTCTCGCGGGGGCAGAAGCTCAAGCTCGGCCTGGCCGTGGCCCTGGCTGCCGCCCCGGAATTCCTCATCCTCGACGACCCGACCTCAGGCCTCGATGTCCCGACCCGCCAGGACTTCCTCCGCGACGTCATCAGGGAACTGGCGGCCTCGGGTACGACCGTTCTTTTCGCCACCCATCTCGTCCACGAGCTCGAGCGCATCGTCGAACGCCTGCTCGTCCTCCACGGCGGCCGGCTCATCGTCGATGAGGACTTCGACAAGGTCAAGGCCCGGCATCAGGCCAGTCTCGAGGATATCTTCGTCCGCCTCACGGCCGAGGCGTAGGCCAGGGAGGTCCCGATGTTCGCAGCCCTCTATTTCAAGGAATGGCGGGAGAAGGCGCTTGTCTTCTTCTTCGAGCTGGGGGTCCTGGTTGCTCTCCTGGCGGCCCCCTTCCTTTTCCGCGACAGGGCCGACGTCCAGGAATGGCTGGTCTATGCCATCCTCATGATCTTCTTCCCCTTCGCCGCGCTCGTCCTCGGCGCGGCTGGCTTCGAGACGGAATCCGGGCAGGGCGCCTGGGCCTATCTCTTCTCCCGGCCTGTCTCCCGGCCGACGATCTGGCTGTCGAAATTCGGCGCCCTGCTGAGCATGTTCGCCGCTCTCTGGCTTGTCTTTTATGTCGCCAGGGCCGTCCTGCCCTCGGTCGCGGAGCTAGCCGAATTGCCCGGCTTCGTTTTCCCCATGTACGACCTTGGGACCGTCTTCCCTTGGTGGAGCCTCGGGCTGTCCCTCTTCTTGTTGATGGTCGCGTTCTCGCTGTCGCTCCTCCGCGGACGCCAGTTCAATATCCTCGTCGTCGCCCTGATCCTCGGACTTCTGTTCCCCGCGGTTCTGTGGGCCCTGGTCGTCTCCAGGACCGGGGGTCTCATGGCCTGGCTGGCCCCGGCCCGGGCCTTCCGGACGCTCCTCATCGGCCTCATCCTGATCACTCTGGCGTTTGCCGGAGCCTCGCTCCTGACCCTGAAGCGGTCCGACTTCTCGCAACCCGGGAAGCAGTTGAGGACCTTCGTCGGATGGCTTGCCGCTTTCCTCGCCCTGGCCGCCACGGTCACCGTCGGCTCGGCCCTTTTCATCCCGGTCCCGGGCGAACGTCACTTGGATTTCATCGGCTCGGCGGACAACTGGGCCGTCTATTGCACGGAGCGAGGGTTGTTCTCGTACGACGCGGCTTCCGGCCGGGTCCGCTGGCTGACGAAACGCCAGAACGCTCTTTCCTGGTTCAATTCGATTGCGAAAGACCGGCTCGCCTACACAGTCAAGAAGCTCGAGAGCCGCAACGATGTCACTCAGGAGATCTGGGTCACCAATACGGACGGGACCGGCCAGAAATGTCTCGTCGGCCGCGACACGCCGGGCGCCTGGCTTCCCGACGACTCTATCCGGAGCCTGGCCATATCGCCTGACGGCCGGACGATCGCCATCCTGACCGAGAGTGTGTCCCGGCACGAAAAACTCAAGACTTGGAGGACCGCGACGCTCTGGACCGTCAACGCCGACGGATCCGGTCTCGAAAAGCGGTCCCTGGAGGCGATGTTCCCGGACGGCCCCGAAGAAAACCTCTACCTGGCTTTTGCGGCCTGGGCCCGCGAGGGCAAGGTCCTGATCATCGTGAAAAGGTGCTCTCGGGAGCCGGTCCGTTGGAGCCTCTGGGCCTACGATCTCGAGCGGCGGACCGCGATCAAACTCCGGGACGATGCCGCACCGGTTTCGTGGTGGCCGCTGAATCCCAAGTCGAGGGACGTCCTGGCGGTCAGGCATCGCCATGGTGATGAATGGCCGGGGACTCTGGCCTTGCTGAACCTGGCCTCGGGAGAGGAGACGGAGATCGCCGGGGTCGGGAATCTCAGGGTCCGGTGGGACCCGAACGAGGAGAAGCTGCTTCTAATCGACAGAAGGAAGGGCCCAGAGGCTCGTGAAAGCTCCGTCCTGACGGTCTATTCCCTGGCTGCCGGAAAGGCGATCGCCGAAAGGACCTTCACCGACCTTGATGACATTTACTACGGCTATTGGACGACCTGGATGCCGGATGGACAGTCGCTGCTGGCCATCGACCGCAAAGGTCGAAGCCTCCGGATACTCGGGCCGGAGCTCGAAGACGCCGGCCGGATCGACCTGCCGGCCCGGATCCAGAAGCCGTCTGGCTTTGAAGTCGTCGGCGACAAGGTCCTCATATTGGCCAGCAGCAAGAAATCCTTCAGGGGATCCCTCTGGCGCTTCGACCTCGTGAAGAAGAGCTGGAAAAGGCTCTATTGAATCGGGCGGCGGCCGCCGCGGTCCTTGTCACCGGCGGGGGCGTTTGGTATACAATCGTCCCAGCCCATGCCCTACTTGAAGCTTAGCTGCCCCCGGCTCATCGGCCTCGCGGGCGCGGCGGCGCTCGGCGCGGCTGTTCTGATCCCTTCTTTCTTCTCTTTGGTCTCCCCGCGCGCGACGGCCGCGGGGAAAACTCCCGTGGGCACCGCCCCCGCCGGGCAGGCCGTGCCATCAGCTTTCATCGAGAAGGGCGATTTCCGGTTCGCGTGCGATGAGCGCGGCGTCGGGGCGCTCGCGAACCCAAACGACCCGTTTAAAGCGACGCTCATGCCGACGGCCGGGATGCGCGGGGCGCGCCCGCCCATTCTCGGATTAGCGGTCTCCTATCGGACAGACCGCACTGCCGGCTGGACCGATATCGCTGCCCGCGGTCCGGAGTGGAAGGCTTCTCCGGAGATCGGAACGGCCACATACACGAGCGGACGAGCCGGCGATCCCGTCAAAATCGTCGAGACCTTCCGCACCGACGGCCGCGTCTTCGACTGGACGATCGATCTCGAATCAACCGGAGCGACACCCGTCGAGATCGGGGACTTGGCCGTCTCCATCCCGACGGCCGGCCCCTACGGCGAGGACCCGGCCCAGATCTTCGAACGGGGCTTCCTTCGCCATCAGTTCATCTCCGGGGCCGGTTCCTTCGTCTACTTCGTCCGCGCCTCGGGCGCTCCGCCCTATCTTCTTCTGACCGTACTGCCCGGGACCAAGCTCGAGTACTGGACGGGCGGCGGCCGGGGAGGCGGGCCGCTCTTCATCCATTCCGCGAAGAGCGGGCCGGCCGAAAAGCGCGGGACATGGCGCCAAGCCCATACCTCGACCAATCTCGCCGCGGCGGGCGAGCCCGGGAGCCGCGTCTCTTATGGGTTCCGGTTCCAGTGGGCCAAGAGCTACGACGAGCTCCGCTCCCTCCTTTTTGAAGAGGGCCTTTTCGACGTCCGGGTCGTCCCGGGGATGACCGTCCCCGAGGACCTCTCGGCCCGCTTCTCGCTTCACACCAAGGCCCGGATCGAACGGATCGAGGCCGAATTCCCCGGCCAGACGACGGTCCGGTCGATCGGCCAGCCGGTCCCCGGGCATCATGTCTACGAGGCGGCCTTCCGCCGGCCGGGCGAGAACCTCGTCACGATCGTCCACGACGGCGGCCGCCGCACTTATCTCGAGTTCTTCGTCACCGAGCCCCTGGAGACGCTGATCAAAAAGCGGGCCGCCTTCCTCGTCTCGCGCCAGCAGGTCCGGGACCCGTCGAAGTGGTGGGACGGCGTCTACGGGCCCTACGATATGGAAGCCAAGGTCACCCGGACGATCGAGGACCCCGACATCTTCCTCGACCGCATGGTCTATGCTCTGACCTGCGACGACCCCGGCCTCTGCAAGGCGCCCTTCCTCGCGGCCAAGAACGTCATCTATCCGGACCGGCGGGAGATCGCCTCGATCGAGTATTATTTAGAGCATTTCGTCTGGGGCAAGCTCCAGCGCCGCGGCGACGAGACGCCCTATCCCTACGGCGTCTACGGCACGCCCAACTGGTACGTCAACCGCGACCCGGCCCGGCGCCGCGCCTACGCCGAGAAGCTCCGAGACAACGCCACGGCCCTGCGCGACCTGCCCAAGGAGCATGTCTGGCGGTCCTACGACTACCCGCACGTCGTCATGCTCTACTTTCACATGTACCAAGTCGCCAAGATGTACCCGGAGCTCTCGACCTATCTCGACGCGGCCGGATATCTCGAGCGGGCCTGGGGCACGGCCAAGGCTTTCTTCGCCTATCCCTACGAGATCTATCCGGAGTACTACGAGACCTATAAATGGGGGCTCTACAACGAGTTGGTCGTTCTCGAGCTCGCGGCCGCGCTCGAGCGCGAAGGCTTCCCGGAGCGGGCCGCCTGGCTCCGCGGCGAGTGGGAGAAGAAGGTCAAGTACTTCGTCTACGACGACCGCTACCCCTTCCGCTCGGAATACGCCTTCGACCGCACGGCCTTCGAGTCGACCTATGCTTTCGCCAAGTACGGCGCGACCCACGACATGGCGCCCGACAAGGACCTCTGGTACGACGTCAAGAACAAGAAATCGTATTCGCACCCGATCGTCCGGCGCGAGGACTCCCGCGATTTCATGGACCGTCAGCTCTACGCGGGTCTTTCGGTCCGGGGCTGGCTCGGTCCCGCCTACTACACGCTCGGCTGCGATCCCGGCGTGAGCTACATGGCCGCCATGGGCGGCTGGGGCGTTCTCGACTACGCCCTCAATTTCGCGCCGCGGCCGTTCGACTGGCTCCAGCTCGGCTACGCCTCTTATCTCAGCTCGTGGTGCCTGATGAACACCGGCCGGCCGGAGACGAATTTCGGCTTCTGGTATCCGGGGGCGGAGAACGACGGCGCCTCCGGCTGGCAGTTCATGTCGGCCAAAGCGGGGAGCGCCTGGATGGGCTCGAGCTATCCCGGCGGCGTGACCGTGCCCCGCGGCCCCTGGCGCTACGACGGCGAGATCGACCTCGGCTACGGCGGGGCGCTGCGCATGGCCGCGACCGTCGTCGCCCGCGACCCGGTCTTCGGCTGGATCGCCTACGGCGGACGGCTCGAAGAGAAGCGGGGAGAGGTGGCCGTGGATCCGCGCGACGGCGTCCGGCGGCGGCTCGCCGCGGTCGTCCCGGCGTCGGGGCCGGGGGAACCCCTCCGGCTGAAGATCGAGCTCGAGCGCGACGGCTTCGCCGCGGGCCGCCGGATCACGATGGACGAGTCTCTCCGGAAGATTAGCTTCGTCGTTGAGAACCGGACCGCGAACGCGCATAAAACCGGGCTGAAGATCTCGGCCCCGGCCGGATACGCCTACGAGCTCCTTCAGGGCGGGCGCCCGGTGCCGCTCGTCTCGACGGGCGACCCTGATTATCCCTGGCGTGCCGAGATCGATGTAACCGGCCCGACCGCGAGCCTCGAGCTTCGCGGACCCGCGGCCGCGCCGGGCAGGTAAGGGGTGACCGTGACAAGAAGAAGGATCCTCCTTGTCCTCACGGCATTCGTTCTGGGCCTCGCCGCGGGCTCTTGCGCCCGCGCCCCGCGGACCCTCGACGGCCGGCTCCGCGGGATCATGGCCCGCTACAAAGCCGTGGGCCTGTCGGTGGCCATCGTCAAGGGGGACGCCGTGGTCTTCTCGGGGAGCTACGGCACGAAGGACGTCGCCCGGCGCCTGCCCGTGGACGAGAAGACCGTCTACCGGATCGCCTCGATCTCCAAGACGGTCGCCACGACGGCCCTGATGATCCTCTGGGAACGGGGCGCCTTCCGGCTCGAGGACGACGTGAACGCCGCCCTCGGCTTCCCGCTGAGGAACCCGCGCTTCCCCGATGAGCCCATCACCTTCGAGATGCTGCTGTCCCACACCTCGAGCCTCCGCGACGGCTCGGGCTACGACGGCTTCCTCGAAGCGAATTACAAGCGCGTCCCGCCGCCCGCCCTGCGCTCGCTCGTCGAAGCCGGGGGCGAATTCTTCACGGCCGACATGTTCGACGCCGAGCAGCCGCCGTCGGCCGGTCACTTCCACTACGCCAACGTCAACTTCGGCATCGTCGGCACCCTGGTCGAGCGCATCTCCGGGACGCGCTTCGACATCTTCTGCCGCGAGAACATCTTCCGGCCGCTCGGCCTGGCCGCGAGCTTCAACGTCCAGGATCTTCCGGATATCGGCGACGTCGCGGCGCTCTACCGCAAAGAAAAGCGCCGCTGGACGCCGCAAGCCGATGACTACGGCGGCGTCAAGCCGGCCCCGCGCGAGATCGGCGATTATGTCGTCGGCACGAACGGGGCGATCTTCGGACCCCAGGGCGGGGTGAGGATCGGCGCGAACGACCTGGCCCGGTTCATGATCATGCTCAAGAACGGCGGCCGGCTCGGCGCGGTCCGGGTCCTGGGCGCAAAGGCCGTCGAGCGCATGCTCGAGCCGATCTGGATCTTCAGCGGCACGAACGGCGAGGACGAGTCCGGCGTCCACCGGGCCTACGGACTGGGGATCCAGCGGACCGGCACCCTGCTCGCCGGCGAGACGCTCGTCGGGCATTCCGGGAATGCCTACGGCCTCGTCAGCGGCATGTACTTCTCCCCGGCGGGCGACACCGGCATCGTTTTCATGACCAACGGTGGGGTTTGGGGCCGTGAGGACAGGGGCTGGCTCGGCGTCGAGAAAGACATCGTCAAGGCCTGCGCCGGAGCGCTGGCCGATCTCCCCTTCGGGGCCGCGGCCGACCGGGTCCTCCGCTACGACCGGCCGGCCCGGAACTGGAACGAGGC
>Ga0136653_10000091_pt1 | contig 41333 bp, 43 predicted proteins | sample LakKivw275mmetaG_FD_94866 | JGI IMG/M metagenome (GOLD analysis project Ga0136653, IMG submission 94866) | Anoxic lake water microbial communities from Lake Kivu, Rwanda to study Microbial Dark Matter (Phase II) - Lake Kivu water 275m metaG... | ecosystem: Environmental > Aquatic > Freshwater >...
CAGGCAGTTGAGGTTGCATCTATTGGTGAAGTTCCAGACGATTGTGACGGGAGCGCCGGCGGGTTGGGGATATCTGATTCCAAAATGAGCTATTCCCTCAACGACGCTCAGCATACATCTTCTGACAAGTGGATCCTCCAATAGTCTCCTGGTCACACTCTCCTCGACGCCGAGATGGGAGAACAGTGCACGCACGAGCGGCACGATGGCTCTTGATGTCAACCTGCAGCGTTCGCAGACTGGGTGTCCGTTTCGTGAGTACACGTCGAAGACTGAGAGGAGGATTGGCTGGCCGCATTTCTTGCATTCAGTTGTCAAGTAGCCCGCGAACGCTTTCCAGAAGGGATTCAGTGATCGCGAGATCAAATGCTTGTCTTCTAGAAGCAAATCAGAACTTCTCTGTCAGTCACACTAGGATTCTCTTTGGACTAGGAATCTGGCGAGCGTGTCAAGCATCTCTCTGGCATCCGACTTCGGTAGTCTCTTGAGCGCTCCAAGCCCCTCTTCGATATGGTCGTCGGCGATCTTCTTTGCGCGTTCCAGTGCCCCGTACTTCCTGTATAGTTGAATCGCTTGAGAGATTTCATCCTGTGAGATCGTTGATTTCCCGAGCATTGCCAGGAAACGTTCTCTATCCTCTGGCGAAGCGGACTTCAGGAGATGGGCGGCCATGACTGTTCTCTTGCCTTCTCTGATATCGCCGCCAATCTCCTTCCCGTACTTGCGAACATCACCGGTGACGTTAAGGAGATCGTCAATGATCTGAAATCCGACACCTGCAGCCTCGCCGAACCTCGTCGCAGCAGAGAGTTGGCCCTTTTTCGCTCGGCCTACGATTGCACCAGCTTCACATGCTAAGGCGACAAGCGCGCTTGTCTTGCTACGGAGGACCTCGATGACTTCCTCCTCGGTGAAATCTCTTCGCTGATTCAGTTCGAATTCGAGCGCTTGGCCCTTGGTGATCTGGAAAGCTCTTTCAGCGAATCGCTTGACCAATACGCTCTTGGTCGTGGCATCACGCGCACCGTCGGCAGCGGCCTCGAAGACTTTTATCAGCATCGCGTCACCGGAGTTGATTGCGGCTGATAGGCCGAACATTAGGTGAATGCAGGGTTTCCCTCTTCGAAGTTCGCTCTGATCCTCAATATCATCATGAATCAACGTCATGTTATGAAGAATCTCGACAGCGGCAGCGGCGGCGAGGGCAGCTCGTGGTTGACCACCCACTGCTTTGCAGAACAGAAATGTCAGTGCCGGCCTGAACCGTTTTCCCCCGCGATCGAGCAACTCCCACATGGGCCGGTAGAGCGTCGCTGGCCGCGCGGTTCTAGGAATATACTTCTCGATCTGCTGGTTCACCATCGCCGCGTACTTCTCGAGTGTGGAATCGAGCTCCGCCATGTGCATGCGACACTCCGAACCAGATACATGATCAGAGAGGATATGTCTTTGCTGAATTCTCGCCCAGAGGTCAAGATGAAGTGATTGTGTCGTCTTCTCGATACGGGGCTGTAAGCAGCTTTCTTATCCGATCGGAGATCTTCCTGCCTATTCCCTCAACGTTTTGAAGCTCCTGCTCCGAGGCCAAGAAGACCTTCTCGACTGTTCCGAAAGCCCTCAACAGTCTCCGTGCTAGGACAGTGTCAACCAGAGGCAAGCCTGCGATGACGAATTCCTGCTCGCGTGCAAGTGATTCAGGTTTCCTCTCCATCCTTATCCGGGGACGCCGTTCTCCCTTTGACTGCTCCCTCCTCGCGATTGAGAGCAGCAGGAGGGCCGTCTCTGACGGACTTCGCGTCCATACGACTGGGACGCCGAAGTCCACTATCACGCTTGCAACCGCGCCCATGACTGCTTCAGGAGCAATGTTGCGTGAGGTCTGGAAGCTTTCTCCCTCGATCAGCAAGATCGGCATCTCATATGCAGATTTGAGGTTAGACACCTGTTCGAATAGTCTTCCATCGATTATGGAGACAACAAAATCCTCCGTGGTCTTTCTCTCTACAGCTGTTCGGTCGGAGATGATGAAGTCGCCCATGCTCAGGGTCTCTTGTGTGATCACGACGTCGTACTTTGAGAGCTCCCTCGTCGTGGTCGAGCCTAGCTCTCGTGAGTCCACGATGATTGTAGGTTTCCATGGGATCTGAGTCATTTCCTGTTCCTTCATGAACTCCTCCATCTTCGGCTGGTCAGGGCCGGTGTCTGCGTCAGCTGTCTGTGATGCGACTTGCTTCAGTGCGACGGCCATCATTCTCTCTCTTCGTCTTGAGATGTAATAGTATGCCTCATCTCTGGTGCCCAGGGCCATCAGAACCGTTGCTTTTCCAGGGCCTTTTCTTCCCGTTCTTCCTCTTCGTTGAATGTATCGGATTGCGCTTGGCACTGTGTCGTAGAATATGACCTCATCACATTCGACTATGTCGAGCCCTTCCTCCCCGATCTGAGTCGCGACTAGCACATTGTACTGGCCTGATTTGAAATCTTCAAGGAGCATGGTTTGCTGTTTCTGGGAGAGACCCTTGTCTCTGCTTTTCGTTTGCTGTCCCACCAGCCTCACTGCTGATACTCCAGCTTCCTTGCCCAACTCCTCAACCAGCCTAGCGGCGGTCGCTCTGTAATTTGTGAAGACCATTACTCGCCTTGAGCCAAGAGCGAACGTCTCTCTGACCCTTGCGATGAGAACCTGCACCTTCGGATGCTCATTCCCCTTCTCCGCCTCTCGTGATGCTATTCGCAGAACATTCACAATTCTGGCGTCTTCCAAGAATGCCCTGAGCCAAGGCATTGCTCGCTTCTTCAGCCGCTCCTGCAAGCCATCAAGGTAGGCTTTGAGCGGTGAGAAACCTTGTGTCTCAAGCAGTTCCATCGACCTGAGAGCGTGAATCGAGGAATAGAGACCGAATGAAATTCTTCTGAGCACATCTTTTGCAGTCGGCTCATGTATCATGTCGCTGCGTATTCTCTCTCTCGCTTGCAGTATGTCACGCAAGCGTATCCTATCGGCATCGGCGGTGGGCAGATAACCATAGTCTCGAACTCCTTTCAGCATGTCCTTGACATAATCGTCGAGTATTCGTTTCACGTCGCGGAAGATCGGTGGGAGCTCAACGGGAACCCAATCGACCCTAATTCCTCCGACGAAAGGCTTCACGTCACTGTCTGAGATTGTGCGAGACTCGATCCGGGTGATGTTGAGGTTTCTGCAGACTTCCTGAATTGCTTCCTTGGTGGATCCCGGAGACGCCGTTAGTCCCAACACAAGGCCGCGGGAAGCCTTGGTATATCTCTCGCCGATGTAGGTGTAGGCGTAGTCACCGACTGCCCTATGCGCCTCGTCGAAGACTAGCAGCGATATGTCATCAAGGTGGATCTTCCCCGCTATCAAGTCATTGACGAAGACTTGTGGGGTAGAGACGATCAGTCGTTTCGCCCAGTCTTGGCTCCTATCATCTGGAGAAGTCTGCCCCGTTACGCAAGCAAAGTCCTGGGGATCAAGTCGCAGCATTCGCTTGAATGTCCCGAAGTGCTGTTCGACAAGTGGTCGTGTCGGCGCCAGTATCACGACGTGCCGGTCAGGGTATTGCGCCAGTCTACTTGCAGCAACTAGAGCCGCGATTAGGGACTTGCCAAGTCCAGTCGGTATGGAAACGAGCGTGTTGCCGCGGAGCGCGTTCTCGGCCACCCTCTCTTGATAGGTACGCCTCTCGATCGACTCCACATTGACCAATGGATGATCACAGAGGCTAGGGTGAGCCAAGCGTATCCCCTGAGAGCCTTGTGCCCTGCGAATTAAGAATTGCCGGGTGGGTGGTTCACCAACACTCTGACTGAAATACCCGGTCTCTAGATGATGAGTCAGATGGAGTATGCAGATCATAGCGCACGAAGACGCCGACGGAATCTGCAGTGCTGCACTCATGAGAATGGCGAACCCAACGTCTAGAGTCTTCTTCAGCAAACCATGCAGTCTTCTCCGAGACCTCGATCAGATTGACCCAATAGGGGACCTCGCGGTGCTCGACTTGGCACTCTGCGAGCTTTCGAAGGAGCTTATTGTGAGCAGACTATGTCAGTGGAGGGGCCATGTTCTCTATATTGACCATCACCCCGACACTGCAGCATCTTTCCCGGAGAAACGGCGTGTAGAACTCGTAGTCGGCGAAAACTCATCTTCGGAACTGACATTCAGCTATCTGGGCTCCAAGCTTAGAAGAGAAGCGGAGCGAGTCATGCTGATGGGCGCAATAGGTGATTACGCTGACCTGACACCGCTGTGCATAGATCGCCTCAACCGATGGGACAAGCGTTCCATATTCCTCCAAGCAGGCTTCCTGTGCAGTGCACTTGAGGTCACGAGATCTGATCACGAATTCCACAGGCACATCGTCGACCTCTTGGCGAGTTGCAGACTTCCGTCTGACGACAACAGGATCGTGACCTCTGCTGTGAGAGCGAGCGGGCTGGAGGAAGTGTTCAGGCAGAGAGTCGAAAGTCGTGCTCAGAAGGTGGGAAGAATAGGCGTCGCTCATGATCTAGACGGGCCTGCGGGAAAAGGTGCAATATATGCCGCTGCTGCGACCGGCCTCAGTATCGGGGCCTACGTTGACAAAGATTCGCGTCGTGGCCTTGCCGATGTCTCGTTCCGAGTCGTCGACAAGTCCGTTGACTTGAACAGGATCCTTCGCGCGGTCGCACCCAAGCTGGGCGCCTCAGGAGGAGGACATCCACAAGCCTGCGGGGCACGAGTGCCCCTTGACAAGCTTGACAGACTTCTTGAAGCGATCAATGAACAACTGTCGAATCTGACTCAGAACGTAGAGCTCAACAGAGGTTCTCACTAGCGCCAGTTTCCAAGTCATGTTGACTTGAGCTTTCTAATCTGATCGAGCGCAGCCAGATATGTCCTGACGGCTTCCCCGAGTTCACGAAGCGCGGGCAGTCCATGCTCGTTTCTGATTGACACGTCAAGCTCGCCCATCTTCTTCAGGACTGATTGTTCAAGGCCATCGAGCACTTGCTGACTCGCGAGTCTCACTTCCTCCTCCGTCGATTTGACAATCGCCACAGGACGGTTACATTTCGGGCAGAATGTGTCTTTTCCAAACCTGAAAAGCGGAGTAGCGCATACCGGACAAGTCTCCTGCAACATCGTTGCGCCGGATCTCAGCAGATCCGCCATTCTCTTTACTTCCGCACCCATCAGCGCTCCTCTCAATATGAGAAAGATTTTAGGCGAGACCTATAAAATGCGTGAATCAGCGATCTGGCGATGCGGGGCGACACGCAATGTCGAAAGCAAAGCGCAAGGAAGAGTACGAAGAGCGAACAAAACAGGCCATGGCTGTACTCAACGAGGTTTCTCAGGACAACACTACGCCGCGGAACATAAGAAGAGCAGCCAAGACCGCTATGGATTCCCTCCAGACTGCAGGCGTTAGCCTGGGAGTGCGAGCCGCGAATGCAATATCGATCCTCGACGACATCAGTCAAGACCCAAACATGCCACCCTACACCAGGGTGAAGCTTTGGAACGCAGTGAGCGTGCTCGAAGCGATAAAGGACTGAGAAACTGAAGACGACGTTTCTCCGTTGGGGGGCAGAAGATCTCGACTCCGCATGTCACGTGCGAACATGGCCCGTTCGTGCCGTCGAAGACCGGTCATGTGGCCATTGCTTTCCTGAAGATCGGGATGGCTACACCCAAAGTCGTGAGAGAGTAGAAGCCCGCGGCTTCGCTGACAATCTCTGGAGCGAGCCAGTGGCAAGCTCGAACCGCTCATTAGCGTTCTATGAACAAACACACTTCGTGACTGGTTTCCGAATGGAAGCTCCCTGATGATGGAAGCTTCTGTTTGGGTTGGTTCCCTGCTTAAGCTGGACCCTTCCCTTAAACTAGGCAGCGATTGTTTGGAGGATACGGAATTGAGTAGAAAGCTGGCCTTGGTCACATTGGCGCTCCTTGCGATGCTTGGATTGGCTACCTACCCAAGCGCCTATGCTTGGAGTTCGTCTCCCCAGATCACGAATGCCCTTGATGGTTCCGGGAGTACCATTCTGACAGTACAGTTCGATTTCTCGCAGATGTCAGATCCGCCGAGCGCAGGTCATTACCCCACCGACTTCCAGGTGCGCACGTCCTCAGACGGATCTTCTTGGACTGAATTGGCGCCGGTTCAATTGTCGCCGACGCCCACGACGACACTGTTCACCGTGACATACAATCTTGGCAAAGTGAGCGGAACGATTCAGGTTCAGGCGAGGCTCAAATGCAGCGTACATGGGTGGAGTAGCTGGGGACCTGATCCTGCGATCCCCGTCCCAGAGTTTCCTTTCGCAACAGGCGCCTTGAGCTCAGTCCTGTTCATGGCCGGAATCTTCTTTCTGTTCCAGAGGAGACACCGGGCAGCCTCTGCGTGAGGAGAGCCCCAGAAAACGGGCACCATCACTTTTCCACGTTTTTCTTCTTGTCATTCACTTCTTCCTGTTCGCGAAGCCTTCTTGCTGCCAATCGGCAGTAGGTTCTGTTGATTTCCACTCCTATCCCGGTCCTGTCTGTCTGCAAGCATGCGATCAAAGTGGTTCCGCTACCGAGAAAAGGATCTAGCACTGTGCCTCCCCGATAGCTGAACAACTTGATGCATCTCCTTGGCAGCTCGATGGGGAACGGGGCTGGATGCCCAATCTGGCTCTTCTTCTCACCGCTGAAATTCCAGACGCCGTTTGTCCATTCGATGAACTCGTCACGAGTCATGTCGGACACTCCCCTGTGCGTCTTCTGCCACCTGTCCTTGTACATGATCAGTATGGCCTCGACGGGAGTGATCACATATGGCGCAGAGGCGCTCATCCACGATCCCCATGCGGTGCGCCTTGATATGTTCTGTTCGTTCCAGATGATTGTGGAATGATACTTCCAGCCGCACTCTTTTGCGATTATGGTGATGTCTGCACACACGCTCTGTTGGCCCCCCTTGTTCTTGTCAAGCGGAATATTCAGGCAAAGACGCCCGTCACGTCTCGTCAGGCTGTAGAGCTTTGACAGCCACTTTCTCGTGAACTCAAGATACTGACCGTATGGCAGACTGTCATCGTAGTCACGATACTTGATGTCCACTCCGTATGGCGGAGAAGTCACCGTGATGTCTATACTATCACGTTTGATCGCACTGATTTCAAGAAAGTTAGCATTGTAAATCCGAAGCGACTTCTCCTCGAAGAAGCAACCCTCGACCTTGCCATTTCTGGTTTTCATCCGGACGGCCCTGTCTTCTTGTTCTCATTCCATCCGTATCAGACTGCACTCTGACTGCATTCATTTCCCTGCAGATGACTTTACCTGTGACAATGTCAAGGTATAAGAGTTTGACAAGTGATGCCGGGTCCTCAGGATAGCAAGACAAAGGTTCTCGACGCAAATGCATGCCTATGAATCGAGGACGACGCGAGCACTGGCGGTAGCACTTGTTATCACAGCGTCTTTCTTCGTCATAGAGCTCGTGGGTGGATTCCTGACAAACAGCCTAGCCCTTCAGACAGACGCCTTCCACATGCTCACCGACGCGCTCGCTCTAGCCTACGCGCTGGTCGCGGCGAGGATCGCACAGCGACCGGTCACGCTGAAAAAGACGTATGGGTACTACCGTGTGGAGATCCTCTCTGCTTTCCTGAACGGCATCTTGCTTTGGGCTGTCGTACTGTTCATATTCTATGAGGCTTTCCAGCGAATACAGCGACCCGCAGGGGTTCAGAGTCAGGACATGCTGGTTATTGCCGTGCTTGGCCTCGTCGCCAATGGGGCGGTGGCGGCCACTCTCTCGAGGTCAAGGAATGAGAGCCTGAACATTAGAGGTGCCTTCCTTCATGTGGTAGCCGACATTCTGGGCTCACTGGGAGCCATTTCGGCGGGTTTGATTATGCTCTTCACCGGGTGGTACCAAGCTGACCCGATAGCCAGTGTCCTGATAGGGGTACTGGTATTCTACAGCTCAGGGAAGCTAGTACGAGATTCTGTTAACGTGCTCCTTGAAGGAGTTCCTCCTCACATCGATGTCTCTGCTCTAGAGCATAGAATACTTGGGCTTGGCGGCGTGAAGAACGTACATGATCTCCACGTGTGGTCTATCGCAGACGCCAAGATGTGCTGCATGAGCAGCCACGTCGTCGTCGAAAAAGGAACGGATGGAAGAAAACTCATCACGAATCTGATCAGCATCCTGAAGGAAGAATTCGGGATCGAACACACAACAATCCAGCTAGAGGATGAAGACTATCCGAAAGCTGCAAACGAGCATTAGACCGCGTATGACTTCAATACAAATCGCGCAGACTCGACAGCAGCGGCTAGAGTAGGAGAATTCATATACGGCAAATCGAAGGCTCAATGCGAGTTGTCTTCGGAGAGTCAGACTTTGATTCTCGTGAGACCCGCGCTCTCAGTCATCCTGATCCTTGTCGTTGTCGCGCCTCTTGTAGGCAATGTTGGGGCTGTCTCTGCGCCGAGTGTTGTCGTTACGATGGTATATTGGGGGACGAATCCTCTTGGAGGGGCCTCGGTGCACCCCGGAGACACAAACATACCGTTGTCGATCGTGCTGTCAAATGCCGGAGACGCAGCAGCACGTGAGGTGACCGCGAAGCTGATGCTGGCGGCCCCATTCAGCTACGTATACTATGTCGAAGGAGAACAGGTTTCTGCGGACACTGTTAACCAGAGTGCAGGAGACATCCAGGCAGGTTTCTCTTTCACGTTGCGATTCGTTTTGACAGTAACACCGGATGCGGCATCCGGGGTTCACAGGCTCACACTCATCTTAGACTACAAGACTGCGAGAGAGCTACTGCCAGTTGAGAAGGTGTTGAATGTGGACGTTCCCATCTGGACCGGCGACGTTCGCGTTCAGCACGTGCTGACTGTGCCGGCGAAAGTGTACCCCGGTGACAATCAGATCGTGGTGAAAGCATGGCTCGTCAACGCTGGAACTGGATCAACTTCGGATCTCCAAGTGCGTGTGGTCTTGGAAGAACCATTCAAGCCTTCATCAGCGGGCTCAGATGCCTTCTTCCTCGGGACTCTGCAGCCTAGCCAAGTCAGCGAGGCTGACTTCTACATCGATGTGGGTGAGGCGGCAAAGTCCGGAAGCTACAACCTCAAGTTAGTGACGGACTCTGGATCAACTGGCCAAGTTGAGATCGGTCAGATCCCGCTCTATGTGAGTGAGAAGGTAGTATTCGAGCTTGTTGAGATCGAACCTAAGGTTCTTCACGCAGGCGATTCCGGCGCAAGCATAAGGATAACGATAAGAAACGCCGGGAGTCTGGCTGCTGATTCGGTCAGGATCCAGCTGAGAGTGGGCAACTACTTCACAGGAACCCTGACTGACTTCCTTGGAACAATGGGGCCAGGCGAATCCAAGACAGCATATCTTACAGTTGATGTGGACGGAAAGGCAGATCCTCAGATGTACAAGATGGACCTTCGTTTCGATTGGACCCAGTCAAACAACAGTCTCAACGATACATTCACTGTGGAACTTCAGGTGATCGCGGCTGAACTCCCGATTCCATTGATCGCTGTAGCGGCCGTTCTCCTTGCGTCAGTGGCTGCGGTCGCGGTTCGTAGAAGAAGGAAAACAAAGGCACAGTCCTGAAATTCGGGCCACACTCGGATCTGCGCCGCCCTACTGCAGCTGCGATGCTCATTTCGTTTCCGTGACGCAGGAACGCTTGTTCACTACCCTAGTAAGGACGAACAGCAGCGACGACAGTCGGTTCAAGTATGGAACAAGCTGAGAGTTCAATTCCTCCCTTTGCGCCAAAGATACCGTTCTGCGCTCGGCGCGTCTTGCGACTGTCCTGGCCACGTTCAACGCCATTGCCGCTTCAGTTCCGCTGGGAATGATGAAAGTCGACAGGGGCGGCAGCTCGGCGTCGAGTCTGTCGATATCTGCCTCAAGACGTTTGACCATTGCATCAGTGACTTGGGCGTCTTTCCGAAGTCTCTCTCTCGTCGGTCGGGTGGCAAGGTCTGCACAAGCTAGGGAGAGGTCTCGCTGAAGGTTTTCCAAGACGTGGTCGATGTCCTTGTCGTCCGTCAATGAGCGGGCATATCCGATCCATGAAGATAGCTCGTCAACTGTTCCATATGCCTCGACTCTCAACGAGTCCTTCGGGACTCTCTCTCCCGAGAAGAGCCCGGTTTCGCCCTTGTCTCCTGATCGCGTGTACATCCTTGGCATTTGAATCATCACACATAGAGAATGACGTGGCTGCCAATTCAGAGTTTTGATTGAGAAGATATCCAATGGCATTTAGCTGCCAAAGTGCGGGCCTGGCCTTTCCTTTCTTCGCGTGCCAGGGGGTCGGATACGCACATGTTCAGTGAAATGATTAAGAGGCCTGTGACTCCATGATACACTCGTCATGGTCTCGCGTCATCGGCCAAGTGGCCTCTGACCGTGTCGGTGTGGGTGTGCGCATGTCGTATGGTGATCCGAGCTCCTCTCTGAGACCACTCCGGCGACTCGGCCAGAACTTCCTAATCGACAAGGCAGTGCGAGACCTACTGCTAGGTTCAGCCGACCTGGACAGGTCAGATATTGTGCTTGAGGTTGGAGCTGGAAGAGGCTTTCTCACGGAGGCGCTTGTCGATCGCGTGGGCAAGGTCATCGCGATCGAGAAGGATCCTAGGCTCGTCAGCCTTCTTAGGCAGAAGTACAGAGGATCACGGAGGCTACGTATCATTGAGGGTGACATTCTCAAGACGAAACTGCCACGTTTCAACAAGGTCGTTTCCACCCCTCCATACTACATCTCCTCGCGACTCATCCTGCTTCTGATATCGAAGAGGTTCCGTTGCGCCGCGCTCACTCTGCAGAAGGAGTTTGCTCAGCGCTTGGCGGCAAGACCTTGCTCACCGGACTATGGGCGAATCAGTGTGATGGTCCAGCACAGGTGTTCGGTTGAACTTGCCGGACTAATCTCCAGAACCTCATTCAGACCCGTGCCCGAGGTGGACTCCGCGGTAGTTGTGATGCACAACAAGAAAGCTCAGGTTCCCGTCAAGAGCGAGCGAATGTTCAGTGACATGGTTCGATTCATGTTCACACAGCGGAAGAGGAAAGCGAACAAGGTTCTCCGCTCATACCTTGAGTCGATTGGGCGTGGAGAGTTCAGGCCCCAGGTTGGGGCTTTGCTGCGGGACGAGAGAGTATTCCAGCTCACGGTCAGCGACTTCGAGCGGCTTTCAAACGAGGTATTCAAGATGAGAAGTGCAAAGCATGACTGACTTACCTTCTCAGGCAAGATGGGCATCACGCATCCGCGTTATCCTAGTCGAGCCTGAAAAGGAGGGAAACATCGGCTCGATCGCGCGGTCAATGAAGAACTTTGGTCTGTCGAATCTGCTGCTGGTTTCACCAAAGGCACCGATAGGAGATGAGGCGTACCGCTACGCCGTGCACGGAGAAGATGTGCTTGAGAAAGCTCGGATCTTCGCAACTCTCGCCGGAGCACTCAAGGGAACAGATCTGGTTGTCGGCACCACTGCAAAGAGAAGCAGAAGCACAAGAAATCTCCTCAGAACCGCGGTTAGTGCACCGCAACTTGCCTCACGCATGTCGGAGACGAAGAGCCCTGTGGCTCTCCTTTTCGGGCGAGAAAGTTCAGGACTCACGAATGCCGAACTGCAACAATGCAACATTATTGTAAATGTGCCTGCGAGCGAAGACTATGGCGTGCTCAATATTGCGACCGCTGCGTCAATCGTCTTCTACGAGCTCTTCAAAGTGAGATCAGCCAATCCCTCCTCGCTTGAGCCATCGACACAATCCGTGAGAAGGCTAGCGTCACTTTTCGCCGAGTTGACAAGAACAGCCGACATCCCCCTTCACAGGAGACGCCTGGCCGACAGGGCGTTCAGGAACATACTGGCGAAATCTGCAATCTCAAGGCGGGAGGTCTCACTGGTCATGGGTGTTCTAAGGAGAATCAGAGACAAAACTAGATCGCAGTCAGTGAAACTGCGCAAGACATCGCGTCGAACCAGATCAGCCAAACCCAAGACCAAGCATTGGAAACGAGGCCCGGCGAGCGGGTCACAGCAAGTCTAAAGTAGTACTCTCACGGCTGATCGGGGGCTGACCAAGAATGAGCAATCAGCCATTGTCTGACAGGTTTGCGGTAGTTGTTGTGGTCCTTCTTCTTGTAGTCACAGCGTTCGGAAACCACATGGCGACATTCGTAGTTGCACTCGTTCTGCTTGCTGCAATCGTGTTCCTTTTCCGGCAGCAGGGCATGGTTCGGGGCGGCATCTTTGCGGCGACGGCTGGCTGTGTCGTAGCCATCATCATTGAACTAATCAGATTGCTGCCAATTCGATGAACTCGCTCGCACCGCACGGCGGCCAGTTCCTACCGCGCAAGACTCCAGTCTCAGCTCGTCTTCGGTGTCCCGTTGACCAATACTACCCCGAGCAAAATGAGTGATCCACCGAGAGCGACGTTCAGATCCACTTTCTCCCCCAGCAGCAACCATCCCAGAAGAACTGCGACAATCGGAGTGATGAAGGTGAAGAGCGAGACCTTCGTGACCTCCATGCAGGTAAACAGCCAGTAGAGGGCAAGGAAACCAAAGGCCGATCCAACCACTGCAAGGTAGAGAAGCGCAAAGAGGGAAACGGGGCCGAAGCTGAGTGGGGCTCCACGTTCCAAGATGAATCCTGCGGTGATCAGAACAATTGCGCCGATTCCGCTCTGCACGACAACGTTGGCTGTTGAGTCGATGGATTGAGAGTACTTCTTGCCGATCACATTTGCGAATCCTGCGGTTGCCGCGCCCGACACTACAGCGATGCCCCCCCAGAACGCGTCCATCGTGAACATCAACTCACGAGAGAAGATTATGACGACTCCGACGAAACTCACCAGCATCCCCAGCAGTTTCCATCCAGTCATCTGTTCTCCGGGAATCATGGAATGTGCGAAGACGACTACGAAGAAAGGCAACGTGGCGAAGAGCAGTGCCGTCAGACCGGCAGTAAGATATTGTTCCCCCCAGAACGCGAGGGCATAGGAAAGCGCAATCTGAGTCAGACCCAAGAGAAGCATAACCTGCCAGCTCTTCCTATCTCTTGGAAACTGTGTCTTTCTCAAGAGCGCGAAAACCAAGAGGAAACCGGATGCGATGACGAATCGAACTCCTGCGAAAGTGACCGGCGGCAGAGAGCTTAGGCCCACCTTGATCGCCAGCCACGTTGACCCCCAGACGAAACAGAGTGAACTGAAGACAAGGTTCGGCAACAGTCTGCCTGCTCTGTGACTCCGCGTGGCCAAGTCGTCTCTTCCAACTGCTTTAGTCGCGGCCGCGATGCATGGCATCGGTTCGAGCTTTCTTCACTTCAGCGTGAGGTCAGCTTAAGCCTTGTTTCCCAAAGGCGATCTCGCCCCATCCGCCATCGGACATGTAGAAATAGTGTCCTTGACCCACTAGTCGCAAGCGCTGCGAGAATAGAGGCGGACGAGATTGAGCTCAAGAGACAATCAGCCGCGCTCCGATGCGGAGCGCCAGATACTGTTCCTCATCGCAGCGGACGCTCTCTTCGGCTTCTCCGTCGGGTTCAGCTCGCCCTCGGTCGCTCCGCTCATAGTCGCACTCGGCGTGAGCATTTCGTTCGTTGGCCAGGCACAGACCGTCGGTGGCCTGGGCACAACATTCCTACGTCTCCCTGTGGGCGTCGCGATGGACAGGATTGGAAGGAAACCCTTCATCATCATGGGCGGACTGATGACGCTTGTCGGCCTCCTCTCGTACTCGCTTGCAACCTTCTGGCTCCTCTTGGGAGCCGGGATCGTGTTTGTCTCAATCGATTACGCGATCAGAGGAACAGCCTCCTCTGCATCGCTCGGTGATGCCGCACGATCGGGAAGCGTCGGGCGAGTCTTCAGCATCGACCTTGGCGTCACAGAGTCCGCCGCGACCATCGCACCCATTGTCGGTGGGTATGTTGCAACAGCAATGGCGATTCCCTCACAGACAATCTTCGCAGCATCGGCAGCTCTCGCGGGGGTCGCAATACTGACGGTCCTAGTCGGCTACGAGCCGGCACCTATCAGGCGAGCACCTGAGACCAAACGCGAGTCATGGAGATCGATTCTTCGAGTGGACAGGCGTATCTTACCCATCCTTACAGTTGTGGCGCTCGATGCGACCGCATGGAGGATATCGTTCCCATTCTGGACATTGTACGTATTCAAGGAGATGCACGCAACCCAAGAACAACTCGGAATCTTCCTAGCTATCTCAGCTGGGATACCCGCACTCACCGGACTCACATTGGGCTCGAAGCTCGACAAAGTAGGCAGGAAACCATTCCTCGCCCTGAGCGAATGGAGCGCCATAGGCACCTTCCTGCCGCTTCTGCTCGCAACACAACCCGAGTTCTCATACATATCCGCCGTGTTCGGAGGTCTTGTCTACAGCCTGTGGGTGCCAGCAATCAACGCGTATGTCGTGGACCACTTTGGACGCGAGAAGTTTGGGCGGACCCTTGGAACCATGAGTCTTGTCGCCGGCCTCGCGTCAGCGGCTTCGCCGGCGTTCGGAGGTTGGCTCTGGGACAACGTATCACCGAAAGCGCCATTCATTCTCACGCTAGTCCTAGCGATCATTATCGGCCTGATCATCTGGTTCAGAATCGAAGAACCAAAACCGAGAGCTGCCTCTTAGCGCAGATACGATCAAAGCAGGGCGGGGTGCGCATGGCCACACTGTGATCTCTATGCGCAGATGGGAAGAACGGAGAATTCCCTGTATCCTGTGATGGCTTTCACGTATCCACTTAGCTCCTTGTCAAGTTGCGAGTCCCCGGTGTCAACGAGCAACCGTTTCGTCTTGAGTGAGTGGATCTTGTGTTTCGTGGCGACGATCATAATGTTGTCCTTGCCGACTCGTCTGATGACTTCTGCGCTGATCTGTGGATTACCTCGACCGAAAAGGAAGCCTTGTCCACCGATTGGAGTAACGACGATGGATGTTCGACCGCGATCGATCAGCTGCATGATCCCTTTTTCAGAGAGGTCCTTGCCGATCAGGCTCTTACCGCGAATGGCATCGACTCCGAGCACCGTCTTCTCGAAGCCGAGTCGTCTGCCCAAGGCCGCGGTTGTGGACCCGGGGCCTACGATGTACGTACGGTCTTCCTTGATCTCTTCGTCCACAAACTTCGCTATTGCGTCCTGAGCGTACAACTCATCTTCGTCCAATGGGCTGGTCGACTTTGCACTCTGCAGGTTCGATGAGTGAAAGGGAACCCTAAGATATCCATAGAGGTGAACAGAGATTCTATCTGATCTGAAATCAGATTCATCAACATCCAATACCTCGGCGTCAACAAGTGTGGCTTCGCCGTTGAGGTAGCATGCGGCTAAGTCACCGCCAGCCCTAGGATTTGTCGAGAATACGGCGGAGTAGGCTTTCACTCCTGATGGAATGCCGAGGCATGGAACTTTCCGATCGATCGTCTGGCAGACATCCCGAGCGGTGCCATCGCCGCCCACGAGGAGAAGCAAGTCAACTTTGCATTGCAGGAGAGACTTGGCTGCCCTCTTGGTGTCTTCTGCTGTCGTCACAGTGCGGGAGCCTTCGTCGATGACAGTTGGGTTGAAACCTGCCTCTTTCGCCGACTCCTCTCCCATCTTCTGAGGGCATGTGGCTACTTGGAGAGGAGAAGTGAAGCTGGCTCGCAGAGCGCGTAGGGCGTCCAGAGCGCGTTGTGGTGCGACAGGCGTTGCGCCGAGCCTCATGGCGCGCTCAAGAATGTCAGCACCGTCGGTGCCCTTTAGGCCGACCTTTCCTCCCATTCCAGCGATGGGGTTGATGATCAATCCGAGACGTTTCGCGGCGCCCGTCACAGGTCGTCTCCATGACTGAGGCTATGTCTTTCTCTGCCAGCCCAACTTGCTGGTATCATAGAATGGGAGCTTCGTGACCGCGGCGTCTAATCGTCTTCCTCTGATCATGATGCCGAGTGCTTGACCGTCAGTGGCGTATTCGCGGGGAACGTATCCCATGCCGACGCCGCAGTCAAGAGTCGGAGAGAATGTCCCACTCGTCAGCTTGCCAATGCTGGTTGCGTCTTTGACAATCTCGTAGCCCGGGCGAGGTATGCCTTGGGCTGCGGCCCTCAGACCAATTCGGAGGAGCTTCGTTCCTTCAGCCTTCTGCTTGGAGAGCACCTCTTTGCCAATGAATTCAGGTTTCGTAAGCTTAACAGTGAATCCTAGTCGTGCCTCGTACGGACTGATATTCTCGTCTATGTCGTTTCCGTAAAGGCACATTCCTGCTTCAAGTCTCAGCACGTCACGTGCTCCCAGTCCGACCGGTTCCATTCCGAATTCTTTGCCACTCGCAAGCAACGAATTCCAAACTATCTCAGCTCTTCCCGGTTCGGAGACCGGACAGTCCCACACAAGCACCTCGAATCCATCCTCGCCAGTGTAGCCAGTTCCAGAAATCAGACATTCGACGCCGTCAACCTTGGTCTGTACACATCCGAACCGTGGAACACCTGACAGGTCAGTCTTCGAGAGTCTCTGAAGCGTTGCTCTTGCTTTGGGACCTTGCACCGAGATCAATGCGGTCTCGTCCGAGACGTTTCTGAAATCCACGCTCCTGCGTGAAGCCTGCGCCTCCAACCAGTCTAGGTCTTTCTCACGGTTGCCAGCATTGAAGACGATGACGAATCGATCAAGTCCAAGCCGCAGCACGATTATGTCGTCCTTGATGCCTCCGTTCTCGTTGCATAGCAGTGAGTAGTGGGCTTGCCCCGGCTTCAGTGAGCTGACGTCGTTGGTTGTCACGAAGTTGAGAAAATGTTCAGCGTTTGCACCCTGAGCTGTTGCCCTGCCCATGTGTGATACGTCGAATATGCCAACCTGGTTTCTGACGGCAAGCGTTTCAGGGACTATGCCTCTGTACCAAAGAGGCATCTCGAATCCTGCGAACTCAACCATCTTGCCGTGGTCTGCGTGGTAGCCATACAGCTGGGTTCTCAGAGGCATGAGATACTACTCCTGTCAATGTGGGTTGCCCAGCCATAGACTTGCGGCTGGCATTGATGTTGCTTGCGCCTTGGGTCAGCTGAGTTTCTTGTCAACCGGCAGTATCTTCACCGTCTCGGGCTCGAATGAGAGTTTCTTCTGACACTTCGGACAGGCGCCGTTGTATCGTTGGATTATCTCGGTTGGTGATTCAAGCTCAACTCCATCGTAGAGGGTCGCTCCGCATGTATGACAGAAGACGCGTTGGGGCATCCAACTGGCCTCGGCGGATCACTGCAGAGTGAGGCAACGTATTTTAACTTCTTGTCATTATCCGCGTGCGACTAGACATGTCTGTAGGACTGAGGAACTGGCTCAGGCGCGCACCCTGGAGAATCAAGCGCACTCTCGGAAACGTAGCGTACAGACTCCGCCTAGTCCGAGCGCCTGGAGCAGCCGGACTCAAGCCCTCGTGGTTCATCACTTTCATCGTGGTAGTCGGGTTAGCCACATTCTTTCTGGCAGGCGGGATCTACGATCTTCTAGAGAAACCGGTTTCTCTTCTCCCGAAATCGGGCGAACGAGGCTGGACGTTCATATATCCCAGCGGCTTCGCAGGCCAAACACTCAACGAGAGCATACTGTCTGCATTGCTGTATCTGATCGGCATGTCAGGCCTCTACATGCTCTTCAGGAGCACTAGGTTCGCATATCGACCGAGAAACGCGTACATCCTTCTCATCGTCGGATTCCTGACGACGGTACTGGTTATCTTCTACACAGGACAGCTTCTCGCTCAGAAAGGCGGCTGACCGGAAACCGAGACCTACCATCGGCGGCTCTTCAACCGCAACATATACGCCACCGCATTAGAGAGCAGATGAATGGGCACAGTCGCGAGCACTAAGATCAGAACCGAACCTACCGTTGCGTTCAGTAGTGGATAAGTGAACAGAATCGCTCCTAGAATGAAGTCCAACTGATCTACTGCGGGAAGAGGACTTCCCGGGGCGATATCGAACCTCCGTTTGAGGAAAGCCCCGCACAGATCACCGAGCAATGCACCTATACTGGCAAGCACGCCGACAGACATGAGCCCGTAGTTTCCGAACAGAACCGCCTCCGCTAGGCCAGCTACGCACCCGAGGAGGAGGCCATATGCGAAACCTTTGACGGTCTTGTTTGTTCCCAGTACTCGACGGCCGTCAATGAATATTCGTCCTCTGTCGATCGGTGCTCCTCCACCCAACAAGACGGGGCTGGAGTTGGCCACGTAAGCCGGAACCGCAATGTAGATCGCGATCAGGAGATCGTTGATCGTAAACGTGTTGTATGCACTTCCGCCCACGCTGGTTCGTTGTTGTTTCTGTGAAGCGAAAGGGGATAATAAAGATCAGACAGATACGAATCCACGCTCTGCGAGTCTCGTTGAGCATCTCAGCGCGGTCTGACGCCCTCTTGTCCGCTCCACTATTATCTCCTTTCGGGAATGTTCTGATGTATTCCTCAGTCGGATGATTGTTCGTGGCCAATGTGAGAGCGTTCGACGCGCGACCGGCTCAATTCGTCCGAACGGAAAGTCCAGTCTCGCATGTACCTGGCTTGTTAGGAGTATGACGAGCTTGTGGCGCACTGCGACTGTGCTCAGATATGCGAGTTGTCTGTTTAGTTCTCTGTTGAGGCCGAATGTATGTTCTGCCGAGCCCAAGCCTACCCTGTAGAGAGCTGTAATCGTATCTGCAACCAGCAGCCGCGTCGACGGAGTCAAGTAGTTCTCGATATTCTCTACCAGACTTGTCTGAGCCGAGAACGTGTCTGGAAAGAAGAGAAGTATCTGCTCACTCACAGCATCAGCGCCTTCTCCGGCCAGTTGCGAGAATCGTTGATGTGTGAATGAGTGTTCGGTGTCAAGATAGAGAACCTTCGAGCCTCGGCGTGCCGCTTCTATGGCCGTCTGCATTGCGAGCGTCGTCTTGCCAGTTCCCGCTTCTCCGTAGACAACTGTGATCTCGCCCACTGTGAAGCCTCCGCGCAATAGTGCATCGAGAGGCTCGCATCGTGAAGGGATCACATCGTCTACCGATGTCAACTGGGTGTTCCCGCTGTGTGATGTCGCTAGCTCTATCGGTTCTGTAATACGTAAAAGCTGAGCTGTCACTCGCCCAGACCGAGTCCGGGCTCAGCAGAAGCCACGCAGTGCAAGAAGCTTGCTTGGTCTCATATGCGCAATCGCGAGGCAGAGTCTGAGTGCTTGATGGCACAAAACCTGATTAACGACCCCGATTGCATTCGCCCTCATGCGCCGGCAATTCTCCTTGACCACGGTCTTCCTGATTCTGCTTGTATCCGGCGTTGCTCCCATATCCCATGCCCAGCAAGGCCACGCCAGGGATGCGGGTCAAGCATCCGCGACTGGAACAGCCGGCGATGTCTCAGATGCACCTGCCGCTGCGGGCAATGCGGAGGCGAAGGGAGCCCAGAGTCTCATCATTATTCTGGCCGAGTTCCCTGACATGGCACACAAGATCACAAGGAACAGAGTTGCCAGCATCGCAGGCGAGATGGATCGTTTCTACAGGGAGGCCTCTTATGGACTCACTTGGGTGGTCTACACGGTCACGGACAGCTGGTATCAGGTCAAGACTCCCCTGAAGAAGCTGGACATTGAGAAGTGGAACTACGACGAGGGCGACATGGAGATCTTCGAGCGGGAGGCCATCGCGGCGGCGGACAAGGATGTGGATTTCCGCAACTACAGGTACGTCTACCTAGTCGCTGCGGGAGGAGTATGGGGCCATGCCGCGTCTCGTGACATACCCAATAGTGATGGAGTCGAGTCATTCAGACTAGTTGTCGTCAACGAAGAAGACGATGTGGGTACCTACGCGCATGAGTTGGGCCATCGGCTTCCGAGCGACTATGCGCCATTCGACTATTGGGGCCTCCCAGACCTCTACAGCTACGATGCCGCAGAGAAAGGGGCTCCGTCTAACATATGGGTGGGGCCTTGGGACCTGATGGGCTCGTCCTCCAATCTTGGGTTCAGTGCGTGGAGCAAGATATCTTTCGGATGGATCACCCCTCAAGAGATACGCGTGAAATCCACCACAGCCGTGGCAGTCAATCTGGAGCCGCTAGAGAAGGATTCTGGAACTCGCGCTGTGGTCGTGCCACTCACTTCTAGGACTTCCTACGTGATAGAAGTGCGGCGTCGAATGGGCTTCGACAGAGGGCTTCCCTCCGAAGGTGTCCTGGTCTATCTTGCTGATTTGAGCAAGAAGAATGGATACGGGGTCTTGAAGGCTATTGATGCGAAATCAGGAACTAAGACGCTCGATGATGCGCCGTTCAAGAAGGGCGACATATTTGAAGACAAGAAGAATCAGGTCTATGTCCTAGTCGCCCTCACGGACGGGGCAGGGTTCACCATAGCCATTTCGGGCATCAAGGTGCAGTCTATCGCGGACACGGACCAAGACGGACTCTTCGACCTGATTGAGACCCAGTTGGGTACTGACCCAATGAACCCCGACACGGATGGTGACGGATTGAAAGATGGTGATGAAGTGAACAAGTATGATACGAGCCCGTTGAACCCAGACACTGATTTTGACTGGCTGAGTGACGGCAGAGAAGTCGAGCTGGGCACGGACCCCCTGAGAGCCGACACCGACAATGACGGACTCGATGATGGCCGGGAGGTTGAACTCGGGACGGACCCGAAAGTGGCTGACTCCGACGCTGACGGACTGAACGATGGAGACGAAGTTGACAGGTACCGAACGAACCCGCTGAAGTCAGACACAGATGACGATGGTCTCTCAGACGGCGAAGAAGTCAGACTGGGAACCAACCCACTGCAGGCCGACACCGACAAAGACGGACTGCCAGATGGCAAGGAGGTCAGGATTGGCACGAACCCTCTGAAGGCAGACACGGACGGAGACTACTGGCAGGATGGGATAGACCCAGCTCCGACGAATCCGTTGATGCCTAACATCCTCATCATCGCCACAGTGCTCGTCGCAGTAGCAGCCATTCTGATTATGTCACGGAAACGCAAGAGACGCGCGGGTGTGCCGATAGGCATACAGGCTGAGCCGCAGATTGCTCCGGCTGGGGCTGAACAGCAGCCTTCCGCCGAAGTGGTTCATCAGTTCTGCATGCATTGCGGATCCATGCTTCTGCCCAATTCGAAGTTCTGCCAGGTATGTGGCGCCCAGCAGCAGTAGGCTGTTCACAACATAGGAGAGCCATTTTGACGGCTACATGGTTGCTGACAAGAACGCGGACTCGTCGCAGGCTTCATGTTCTTGGATAGACTCATGTCACGCCTATTCTTGGCTCGAGAGCAGTTCGCGGATCCGTGCTCTTGGTCTTGCTGCGTCGAAAATCTTGCCGAATCCCTTGAGCCAGAGTGGGTAGAGGAAGATCTTGCCGTAGAAGAAATCCTCAAAGATCGCGTTTTCAAGCTTGATTAGTGCACTGCGGACTTTCGCGTAGCCATAGAATAGGCAGAGGTGGTGTACGTTCTCGAGCGATGGGCATTCCATGAATCTGACCGCTATCTCTCTGTCGCACGTGTTGTCAGTTGACTGAGTAGTGGCTCTCCGTGTCATTCTTCTCAGGACGTGTCTCTTGAGGTACCGTGTCTGTGAGTGTCTCTTCGCGAAGAGATCTGCTGCGTCCGCTTCCATCTTGGTCTCTGGCCCCTCATCGATGGGCAGTGACTTATTATGTCTTGTCTCAGCCGAGGACCTACATGGACTACCGATCGAGCAGCAGTCTCACTTCTGTTCCGAAAGTGTCTTGAGCAGATCTTCGTAGCCCTTCGCCGAAAGTAGTGAGCCTTCTTCATCTTTCAGCCTCAGTGGCTTCATGAGGATCAACCAGCCTTCTCCGTAGGGTTTCTGGTTGACGAGTTCTGGAGCGTCGGCAAGTTTCTGGTTGACCTCGAGGACTTCACCCGATATCGGTGAGTAGACCTCTGAGACTGCCTTGACAGACTCGACCGTGCCGAAGGATTCCTTCTGTGCGAGCTTTCTTCCGATTTGGGGAAGCTCTGCATAGACAACTTCGTGGAGAGAGTTCTGTGCATAGTCGGTGATGCCGATTCTGCAAAGGTCACCTTCCATGTGCAGCCATTCATGATCCTTGGTGTACTTCAGGTCGGCGGGTATCTCTCGTCCTTCGACCATCAGATCTCACTCATCCCCGGAACCCAGCCATTCCGTGCTAGGACATCTTGGCTAAGATCAATATATAGAACCAGACGGCGTGGCTGCTCATTCTCGCATGAGTGACCGCTCGCCGCCTTCTTGTGCGCCTGATCTTTTGCGTAAACCTTAACGAGACATAGAGAGTGGGGTCCTCATCGATCGGGACTGGGGCGTCGCCTCGCTTGACGGGTACCACGAGGAAAATCACCATTCAGGCTGGAAAGACACTCATCGTGGTTGGTCCAGCCTCATTCGAACTCCGCGAGGGCAACGCAACCACACTCGCCGCGCCACTGGATTCCAGAAGGCATCTCGTGCTGCGGGGAAAACAGACTCCGATTGAGATCCAGTCTCCCTCGTCCTTAAGGTTGTGGATAGGCGAGGATGGGGGAATCGAGGAACTCGATGGAAGCACAATCCCGCTTTCGTGGCGTGAAGCCGCCTCCGCTCTGACCGAGCTGGGCGAAGGCACAACAATCGTGGTGGCCGAAGCAGATGCCGGCAAGTCTACACTATGCACGTTCCTCGCAAACCTTCTCATCCAGAAGGGCATACGGGTGGCAATCGTTGACGCAGATATAGGACAGACGGATCTGGGCCCCCCAACAACGATGGCTGCAGGAGAAGTGAGTGAACAGATAGTGAACCTCTCAGATGTCTGCCCATCCGAGCGGATATTCATCGGCCTCACAAGCCCAGGCCGCGTCAAAGACAAGGTTATTCGAAGCGTCAAGAGACTCGTCGGCAGGCATGTGAAACCCGGCAATCTCGTGATTGTCAACACTGACGGGTGGACCACTGGAAGTGAAGCCGTCACATACAAGGTTCAGATGCTCGACGAGGTTCAACCAGATATTGTATTGGGCATCGGCGCTAAGCAAGACACAGCGGATATTCTGCAGGCCGGCAACCGCTCGACGTTGCTCGTCTCTCCGCCTGACACAATCAGAGAGAGGAGCCAGATCGAACGGAAGGAACTGAGAACGCTCAGATATCAGAAGTACCTTTCGGGATCTTCTCTCAAGACCTTCCGAGCGAATGGAGCAAGTGTGCGCGAGTCGCTCTCCTCGCAGGTTTTGGATCTGCGCGCAATGTCATGGCCGAGAACTGAGACTCTCAAAGACGCAATTGTAGGCTTCCTTGGCACAGACGGTTTCCTTCAGGAGATAGGGGTCCTGAAGGATATCGTTCCCTCCACCATGACCGTCAGAGTCTGGTCTAGAATTGCTGCCCCATTCAAGGAGATTGAGGTCGGTTGCGTCAAATTGAGTAATGATGGCCACGAATTGGGCTATGTGGAAGGATAACGACACGAAAGGCAAGTCGTACATACTAGCGACCGCCAATAACGCGCTGTCTGACGGTTGAGTGTGGCAGTCTGTTGAGCACGAAGGCATCGACGGAAGAGAAGGAGCTCGCCGTCGTCGAGAAATGCATCATCAGAACAATGAGAAAGTTCCGAGAAGACCCTAGATTCTTCTGGTCAGAGGACGACATCTGCTGCTACCTGAAGTGGTTGCTGCTGAAGGGTAGACTTTTCAAGAGCGGGGGAGTCGGCAACGTCTTCCTCAGGTTCCCGACGAAGGACACGTATGAGCATCGCGAAAACGGCACAAAATTCGCTTCTCCAAGCGGCAAGAGAGACCACTTTGCCCTTGCGGGTTGGACATCAGCAGTCCCGACGACATGGAATCACATGACCCAGCGACTTTCATTCGCAATTGCGCTGAAGCATTTCCCCACCTTCCCCAAGGACTGGGCAGTCCAAATCAAGAATGACTTGGTGAAACTGACCGATGACACAAATGGAGTTCCGGTGAGGGGGAGATATTTCCTGCTTCTTACGGTGCAACAGACTTCGCTGTTTAGAGAACAGCTCAACTCCCTCTTCGCAGAGTACCCATCAGTCAAGTGCTACCAACAAATCGCCCAATAGAAACGATCAGAGAAGTTTCTGATTCTGAACCTGGCGATGCGGCAGTCTCGTTGGGCGAGATCGCGTGCTGACTCAGGTTGAAGGTTCTCTCTTCGAGCGACTGCGGTAGATGAGATGCAGGCACAGCAAGCCCACGCCGAGCCCGGCCAATATCGATTCGACTGGGAAGCCAGGAATCGGCGGCGTAGTAGGCGTCGACACCCCAGTTATTGTGAACGTGCTCGTAATCGTCTGGCTAGTCGTTGTGCTTTCCGTGACTATCTGAGTCACCGTCGCCGTGTCCGTCACAGTTTGACCGGTTGTTGTGCCCGTCACCGTCGTCAGGACCGTCGATGTGGAGGCAACCGTTGTCGTTCCACTCTTCTTCGTCGCGGTGTACGACGTCACCGTCGTCCTCTCCGTTATGCTGCTGACTATGGTCATGGTCAGCAAGGTGGTAGAATAGGTTGGGTAGTAGACTGTGGTCGTGGCGTTGTACGCAGTTGATGTCAACAGAGTCGTCGTTATGTTCGTGAAAGTGAATGTGAAAACAGCAGTGGTCGGCTGCAATGGCGGAAGGACAGTAGAAGTAGTAACGACCACATTAGGGATCAGATTCAATGCAGGCACGTCTCCAGGAACAAGAACCGCCAAAGCCACAAGGACGACGCAGACCGCGACAACCGTTCTAGCTATGACTGGTCTCCTCAAGAGCATTCCATCCAGATCTTCGGTTTGACGTAGGATATAACGATGACCGATCTGTGTCCGAGAACGGTAGCAGAGAATGGACACCCCCTGGAGTGGCGCGACAACGCTAAATATAGTGAATGTTCAACATTCGACTCGGAGAGGCTTTCTTGGTCAAGTGGCATCGCCGAGAGGAAGTTGTGGGAAAGGAGATCGTGGACGGCGACGCAAAGAAGGTTGGAGTGGTGAAGGATCTAGCTTGGTCGAATGGCGGAAGACTTGCAGTTGTCGTTGAGAGAGGAAAGGAAGAGGAAGCCTACCTGGCATTTGAGCAAGTCGAGAAGATCGGAGACGTTGTCTTCATAAAGACTACAAGCTCGCTTGAGTCAGTTCCAATGAGAACCTGCCCAGTCTGCAAGCACAAGAATCTTGTTGACGCGAAATTCTGTCAAAGATGCGGCAAAACCTTGGAAGAGAAGAAGTAGGCAGCTGGATTCGCCCATTCTTGATGGGCAACAGTCTGAGCAGGGAGCACTGCTCACGGGTACGATGCGGTGCTTCAATGTACCACTATCGGTACATTAATATACGGACCTTCATGTCACGTGTATATGCGAAAGACGATGAACGACAGCGCCGCCACAGCCATGGCTACAACTCGCCCGGACTTCCAGACCACCAAACAGACACCACAACTGCACAGTTCAGTTGTTGAGGTCTGGCGCAACCATTTCGAAAAGGCCACATCCTTCGCAGATCGCAGAAGTGCACGAGCCGGGATCAACTCAGGATCGCCACACCAGGCAGACATTTCGTCAGCGAGACATGCCGAGCCCGACACCTACCTGTGCAGATCGTGATCCCCCTGTCCCCTGGGGGTCACGATCTCCCCACCGCATGTTCGCAGGGAACATGCTTCAGAACCATCACGCAACGTCCGACGGATTCTCTTAAGTGTCCCACAACGTGCCTAGTAAGCGCACTTCTTGGAGGCTCGATTGTGTCTTCAGACGTTTGGCAAGCTAGAATAGACCTCTGCGTTGACAAGGAATCCAAGACCTATTGGGTCATGCTACGGCTTCGCAGCGATTCGGGTGACGAGAAGAAACACATGAGTATTCTCCTTCCAAAGGCTGCCCTCTCTGAGGCTCTGGAACGAGCTTCACGTCTCGAAGAGAAAGGCCTCAGTGAGAAGCAGGAACCTGCGGACTTGCCGGAAGACCAAGAGGACTAGTTACGAGGTCTAGGGCTGGTGGACCAGTTCCCAGCCACACACTCATATGGCCGGCCACCTCTCACAATCTCCACCAGAGTCGACGTCATTTGCTAATCGCTCACATCTCAGATCTCCATTGCGGGCATGAGTTTCAACCATCAGTCTTCGAGCAGGCAGCTCAGGAGATCAACTCACTTGATCCCGACGTGGTTGTGATCACAGGGGATCTCACAGATAGTGGCCTTCTGAGCCAATATCGTGAGGCAAAGAAGAGACTCGACAACCTCCGCTGTAAGAACTTGGTCGCGACAAGTGGGAATCATGACTATCGTTCCACAGGGTACTTGCTCTTCAAACAGGCCTTCGGATTCAGGAGAATAGTCAGAATCGGCGACACTGTGATGATTGTCGTCGGCACAGCCAGGCCAGAGAGAGACGAAGGAGAGATTGGCCACAGACAGGTGGTATGGCTCCAGCAGACTCTGCGAAGATACAAACGAAAGCGCAGAGTCGTCATCATGCACCATCACCTAGTCCAAGTGCCTGATACAGGGCCGGACACCATCCCGATCATAGACTCCGGTGATGCCCTGCGAGCTCTCATCGCATCCAAAGCCGACCTAGTACTCGGCGGACACAGACACAGACCATGGATGTGGAACGTTCAGAGCCTTCCGATACTCCATGCTGGGAGCCTGTCCTCAGAGCGTCTAAGGGGGTTCTTCCACAACTCATACAACGTAGTCGAGCTTGGGAGAAACGAGATCAAAGCAAGATTGAAGGTAGTTGGTGGGAGATCCATCAGTTTCAAGGAAGTCTTGGAAAGGCCTCTTGGAATAAAGGTCTAGGACTGGGTGTCGCACGAGTCAGGCTCCACATGAACTAGGACTTTCGATGTTCCCTTGATCTGTGCATGTAGAGCTTCCTCAATCTGTGTGGAGATTTCGTGTGCCTCTGCAACTGCGAGGCTCGCGTCCAGAACACAAGTGACTGTCAAATGGAGTCCATCCTCAGCGTTGTGAACCGCGATGTCACGGCAGCTTCTCACGCCGTGCACTTGCTTGGCGGTCTCTCTGACAGCACTCACAATCCTGTGAGATTCTGAGGTCACGTCGGCTCGTGCGAGTGGTGTTTCATCTGCTGATTCTATGTGCGTCACGACCTCGGCGACCTGCGGGATACCTGTCTTGACGGTTGATTCCAGTCTGCTTGCGATTTCATGGGCGGTTTCCAAGCGGATATCTGGATCTGCCTCTAGATGCATCTCAACATGGAGGCCGTTGTCCGCGTCATGGACTTCGATGTTGTGAATTCCCCTTATCCCGTGAATCCTAGTAGAGAGCGTCCTGACTTTCTCAGCAAGCCCTGTCTCTGGTCTTGTGACGGGTTGAGTTCTTACAACAATATCACTATTGGGTTCAAGTTTTCGGATGGCTTGTTCTACCTCGAATGCGATCGCATTTACTCTTTCGAAACTCGTTGAGCGGTCAACGAACACGTTCAGATCGACAAATGTCTGCGCTCCAGATGGCCTCACTCTGACTTGGCCGCATGACTGAACTCCTTGGATTCTCAGGACCTCCGCGCGGATGGCCTCAGCCAATCCTTCAGGGGCCCGGTCCAAGAGCACAAGGACTGTTCTCTTCGCAAGTCGCAAGCTTAGTACAACAACCACTACAACCACTCCTATGGCGGCTAGCGGATCGGCAACACGGTAGCCGAGAGTTACAAAAGCGAGTCCGGCTATGACGGTCAGAGAGCTCAAGATATCGGTACTAAAGTGAAGCGCGTCCGCTTCAAGGGCTTGGCTTCGATACTTCCTTGCGACTCTGGAAAGTGCACGGGATCTTGAGAAATCTAACACAATCGAAATAGCCATGACCGCAAAGCCGGCCAGACTGGCTTCCACATGTGTTTCTCTGAAGAACAGACGCTGTATCGCTTCGTAGGTTATCCAAGCGCAAGTCGCCAGGAGGAGAAGCGTCTCAACCAGTGCCGAGAGGCTCTCGTACTTCCCATGTCCATAAAGGTGGTCTGCATCAGGCGGTTTGCTTGATGTTCTCACTGCATAGACTGTTGTGGCAGCCGCCACCAGATCGAGACCTGAATGTAGCGCCTCAGAAATGATACCAAGGCTGTTGGTGAGGATGCCAACTGTGGCCTTCATGGAAGTGAGAGCCACTGCTACGATAAGTGAGGAGATTGCGACTCTGTTCTTCTCTCGTGATGATCCTGCTTCCAAGTCTGCTCTAATCTTCTCTCAGCGCTGAAAGAAAGCGTACCTTCGGACTGGAACGGTAAAAGGGTTTTTGAGTCCCTCCTCAACGGCACTCCTACAGTCCTGATGGACATGAAGCACGGGCGCCCAATCTATGCGGAGAGAAGAATCGTAGACACCGCGCTATTGAAGAGGTTCATACGAGCGCTGGATGAGGACGAGGGGGTACGAATAGAGGGAAACGTCTCGGATCTGGCAAATGGCGGGTATGTCTTCTTGGGATTCTACAGAGGCAGCTACTGTGTGAACCTATGTGACCGCGTGCGGGACAGACAGACACAGAAGTTCACCGTCGGCTCCAACGATAGATGGTTCTATTTCGAAGAAGCCACGGCGCTCTGGAAGTTCCTGCAACCACTAATCCGAAGACCGCTGAGAGCGTGGCTGTACTAGGCAGCGAAGATTCCCAAGACACCAGATAAGGCGAGTATCCTTCTCCTTACCGTCTCGCCAGTGCCTGAGGCAATCTTGCTAGATCTGATGGCACTCCTGATCCCACGAAGGAACGCGGAAAGAAGCCTCAGCGCTCGCGCCGTGTCGAAATCATCGTCCATGGCCACCGTGAAACCAGTCTCGAAATGGGAAAGATCCTTGAGAACCCTAAGGTCTGATCTGCCCGCCATCCTTGCTGACGAGCAGGAATTCAGCTGTTCCAAGGTTTCTCGCATGGATTTCAGTTCCTTTTTTGACTGTAGGAGCCTGCTCCGGGAGTAGTTAGCGGTCTGCCTGTAGTGGGTCTTTGCGAAGAGAAGCCTCAGTTCTTCTGGCGCATAGTCAGAAAGAGCATCTCGGATCTTCACAACATTGCCAAGCGATTTGCTCATCTTCACTCCGCCCACATTCAACATGCCAGTATGAAGCCAGTACTTGACGAAAGGCTTCTGGTAACTCAACGCTTCTCCCTGCGCTATCTCGGCCTCATGATGCGGAAAGACGAGTTCGGCGCCACCTATGTGAATGTCATACGACGAGCCAAGATACTTCATAGATATCGCAGTGTCCTCTATATGCCAGCCTGGTCGACCTTTGCCCCACGGCGAATCCCATAGCGGACCCTCGTCGAACTTCCTCCAAAGCGAGAAATCTTCAGGATGATGCTTTGTTGAGCACAGCTCCAGCCGTCTGAGTCTCAGATCCGTCTTGCTTTGATGAGAGAGCAGTCCGTATGATGGTGATTTGGAAACATCGAAGTAGACACCGGTCTCGGTTTCGTATGCGTAGCCGGCTGAGATCAAGCGTTCAATCTGCGCAGTCACATCTGGAATATGGTCCGTAGCTCGTTCAAACCTGTCTATCGTCTGAATTCCAAGAACCTTGATGTCATCTAGGAACGATTTCTCGAACTCACGGGCTATGTCTTCGGTGCTCTGTGCTGTTTCTTCAGACTTCTTGATGATCCGCTCATCAATATCTGTGATGTTCATGACGACATACGGTCGATAGCCTCTGAGGCGGAGATATCTGGCCATCATGTCGACGGCGAGGTAGGTTCTCGCATGTCCCAGGTGCGCATAGTCATACACCGTAGGTCCGCACACAAAGGCTCTAATTTCCTGCCCACTTGGATCCGGCAGGTCTTCTTTGCGCATTGTGAGTGTATTGAAGACCCTGGGCAAGATGTCTCTAGCCACACCTTGATGTGCAGGCTTCAGAACCCCATTGTCGCTTCTATCATTTTCCCTCGCTTAGGTGCGAGTTGGCTTATGGCGCGATGCGCAGGCCTGACCGGCTGTATGTGCAATGAAGAGTGATGAGCGGTGCCAACGCAAGACCTAAATTCGCACTCAAGGCACGAGTGAAGAAGAACATGCCGAAGCAAACCTGGAAATCGGATCGATAGATAGACTTGCACGCCGTCGAGGTCGACAACCTTTCGTTCACATATGAGAACCGAACCACACCTGCCCTGGATCATGTGAATCTCAGCATCAGCGACGGTGAGTTCGTACTGGTCGCTGGAGCGAGCGGCTCCGGAAAATCCACACTGCTGAAGTGCATGAACGGGCTCATTCCTCATCGCTACATGGGCGAGTACAAGGGACAAGTGAGCCTGAGAGGAAAACCTGTGTCAAGCACGACCCTACAGGAACTCTCCCTGATTGTTGGAACCGTTCTTCAGGAACCCGACAAACAACTGGTGTCATCGAGCGTGGAGGACGATGTTGCCTTCGGCCCGTGCAACTTGGCACTCCCTCGGTCGGAGATCGAGAAACGCGTCAAGCATGGCCTTTCATCAATGGGAATAGAACAGCTCCGCGGACGTTCAATCTTTGCCCTTTCCGGAGGACAGAGGCAGAGACTTGCCATTGCCGGCGTGCTCGCCATGAAGCCAGAGATGTTTCTGTTTGATGAGCCACTTGCCAACCTAGATTCAAATGGCATAAGATTGATGCGAGAGGTTTTCGCCGAACTCCGCCAAGACGGCAAGACTATGATTGTTGCAGAGCATAGGACCGAGGAAGTTCTCCGGGCCCGCCCCACTCGGGTTGTCGTGTTCAACGAGGGCCGGGTTGTCGCTGACAGCCCGGACCCGGATGTACTGATCGACTTCGCAGACCGACTCAAGACTCCCGTTGAATACGCAATAAGAAGACGTCAGCCTCGGGAAGAGAGGAGTCTTCCCATCGATTCGCTGTTCTCAGACTTCTCTCCGTCACAAGCGCCCGGTGTGGAACGCAAACTCGGACACGAGCTGATCAGAATCGAGAAGCTCACATTCGAGTACTCAGGTACAGTTAGAGCGCTCGAGGATGTTGAGCTGTCAGTTCGCGAAGGCGAAAGAATCGCGATATTGGGAAACAATGGAGCTGGGAAGTCTACTCTGGCTCTCAACATGGTAGGGCTTCTGAAGCCAACGACGGGCCGAGTGCTCATCTCAGGAAAGGACACGCGGGACCTACCCATTTCCGAGGTCGCAAGAAGTGTATCTATTGTCTTTCAGAATCCGTTTTCGATGCTCTTCGCGAAGACAGTTAGGGAGGAATTGGCGTTCGGGCCCAAGAACATCGGCATGGCAGCACAGGAACTTGCCGAGCTGATTCCCAAGGTGGCGGCTGAATGCACGATAGATCACCTGCTTGACAGATCTCCCTTTGCATCCAGTTACGGAGAGAAGAAAAGGATCTGCGTAGGCTCCGTGTTGACGCTACAGCCGAAGTGCATTATTCTGGACGAGCCAACTGCGGGGCAAGACTACAGAAGCTATTCAGAATTCATGGAGTTCATTTGCTCGCTGAGCCAACGAGATCGCTCGTTTATCCTGATCACACATGACACGGATCTGGCTGTCGAGTACACTGACCGAGCGATAGTACTGAAGGACGGGCGAGTCGTTGTAGATGGCCCCACCGGGAGAGTTCTTGCAGACCGGAGAATCCTCGAAGAGAACTCAATACGTGAGACATCCTTGATTGCACTTTCTCGAACCTTGACTCATGGTCAGTCGGTATTGCCTCTGGCTGAAATCCTCAACGCTTTGCCGGACGTCTCCAAGCGAGGATAGTCTAATATAGAATGTTGATCGAATCTGCCAATGGTGAAGAACGATGGCGAAGACCCAAGCTAGAGAATCACTATTCTCGACCAAGCAAGTAGTGGCAATGGCTGTTGGTACTGCACTATACGCCGCTTTGACCATCCCCTTCAATTTTCTGCAGATCCCAGGTGTATGGCTAGTTGCTGTAAGGCCGACCATCGCAATCCCGATGTTCTTTGGTTTCATCTTTGGGCCCATCACTGGTTTCGTATCAGGGTTCCTCGGTAACGTCATAGCTGACGGAGTCTCGTGGGGAGGATTCTTCTGGAACTGGGACATCGGAAACGGACTGATCGGAGCCATTCCCGGAATAGGCTACTACGTCGTGAAACGCGTGGATTGGGCGAAGGCCAAGGGACTGGTCCTAGCCGCAGTTCTGGCAGTGGTCGGGTCGATAGTCGGAATGGGATTTGCTGCTGCCACAGACTACATCTTTCAAATAGGTCTCAGCACGGTCGAAGCTGCACTGCTCGAGCTCTACACAGCCGGTGCCACTGACGCAGTGAACGGAGCGATTCTGACTCCGATACTGCTATACGCATATGCGACTGCCACAGCCGGACGAGCGCGAAGAGTGTAGCGAAGACGTCAACAATCCAGATCAAGTACTTCCCTGGGAACACACTGCTGCATAGGCTGGACCCACGCCCCAAGTTCCTTCTCCTTGTTTTTTTCATCTTCATTGAAGTGGCGTTTCTGGACATTAGAATTCTCGTAGTTCCCTTTCTGGCTTCTTTTCTGATCTATCTGTCCGCAAAGATCCCCTTCAGAGAAGTGAAATCCACTTGGAAGTTCCTTTTGACAATAGTAGTCATGATTTCGGCTGTGAATGCATTCTTCACTTTCGTGGGAACAACTGTAGCCAACCCTCACGTGATTACTCAGTATTGGATCTTCAAAGTCACGTGGGAGGGAATAACGCTCGCTATTGCAGCAATCATGAGACTCCTTGCGCTGGCAATCATCTCGTTCTCAGTGATTATGACAACGGATCCGTCGACTTACGCGCCTGCCATGGCGAAGCTTGGCGTACCATACAAGGGCGCCTTTGTAGTGGACCTTGCTCTACGCTACTTGCCGACCTACGTGAACGAACTGGACGCGACCATGAACGCTCAGATGGCCCGTGGGTACAAGGCTAGGACTGGAGGAGGACTGTTCTCGCGAATTGTAAACACTGTCCCGCTCTTGCTTCCTGTGACGATAAATGCAACACTCTCTGTGTATGATGTGGCCGACGCGATGGAACTTCGCGCATTCGGTGCAAAGAAGAAGCGAACTTGGTATAGAACTCTTCAGCTCATACCTGCCGACTACGTGTCCCTCATCTTCATAGGCTGTTGCCTAGCATTCGCGATCTGCCTGAGAACACGGTTCACCACATACTGGATTCCGGTGTAGTTTGAAGACTGGAGACAGTTCGAACTGAAAGTAGTATTTCATGAGAAGTTCTTCGATGTATACAGTACCGATCCGGCTTCTGACGAAGGAAGGTTGGACAATGCGTACGAGATTCTGAAGGAGAACTTCGAGTTCGAGAGACCCGCCTCCGCGCGAGAAAAGGATCTCCTGCTAGTCCACACCGAGGAACACATCAGGCATGTTGAAGGGGACGCTCACCTCTTCGAGTTGGCCTCTCTTGCCGTTGGGGGGGCAATTCGCGCCTCCGAGGCTGGCCTTGATGGCAAGCCTGCGTTTGGATTGGTGAGGCCGCCGGGGCATCATGCAAGTCCGAACTCCTGCTGGGGTTTCTGCTACTTCAACAACATCGCGGTCGCCATCAGGAAGCTAGTTGACGCACGGAGAATCGCGACGGCACTAATCGTTGACTTCGATCTACACTTCGGCGACGGGACGAACAACGTATTTGCTGGAGACCCAGATGTGCAGTATCACCACATGGGAGCGGACCCGAGTGAACTTGAGCGAATGCTTGCGGAAGCAGGGAGCTTCGATGTCCTGGCGGTCTCAGCCGGATTCGATAGAGGGGTCGCGGACTGGGGAGGGACACTTACCGACGCGAACTACAGAGAGATAGGGAGATTGTTGAGAGGGTTCTCAGAGGAGAAGGCGAAGGGGAGAAGGTTCGCGATACTTGAGGGCGGGTACAATCATAAGACCCTGGGGATGTCGATTCTCAGCTTCCTGAAGGGATTTGAATAGCCGGGGACTCGGACGTACCGGCGTGGCGACCAGAGGTTCGGTCGTCAGAATCGGATTTGTTACTTAGGCTTATATCCGCATGGAAACCAATAGCTACATTCTCAAGGGAAATACTATGAGAATTCGATTGAATAGGAAAGCAATAACAACTGTACAAGCCGTTGCAATCATCGTCATCATCATCGTTGCAGGTGTTGCAGCATACTACCTCACACTCCCGCCGCCACCACCTCCGACTAAGGGCAAGCTTGTCCTTGACTGGTGGTACGAATCATCAGGGCACTATCCACAGAGCGCAGACCTAGCTGCTGTATTCAAGTCTCAAATGGAGGCGACCGGAATAATCACCGTCAACTTGCACGCGGCTGACTGGCCGAGCTACAAGCAGAACAGAGACGCACAAAGCATGCAGGTGTACGTGTACGGGTGGTACCCGGACTACGTGGACCCAGACAACTACGTCCAGCCATTCCTTCACTCGACAGGAGCCGGATGGCTCAACACGGGATACAACAACCCAGAGATGGATGCTCTCATCGAACAAGCGAGGTCAATAACAGACCCAACACAGAGAGGTCAACTGTATGCCCAGATTCAGGAAATCATGGTGAATGACGCGCCAATAATCCCAGTCTACCAAGGAAAAGCGTGGGCGGTCACAAAACCAGATGTCACCGGCGTTAACCTGGACATCACGCAGAACATGTACTACTGGCTCGTCACTCCGCCTCAAGGAAAGGATACACTCATTGTGGGCACGACTGACTCAGTCGAAACGAGCTTGGATCCGGCCGAAGTATGGGACTTCTTCGGTGCAACAATGGTCTACAACCTAGGCGCGCCGCTCGTATACATCAAACCTGGGTCTGGAGCAGGGCCGAACGACTTCATTCCCGCGCTTGCTACGAGTTGGTCCGCAAGTGCCGATGGCCTAACCTGGACCTTCGACCTGAGACAGGGAGTGAAATTCTCCGATGGCACAGAATTCACCTCTGACGCAGTCAAGTACAGCTTCGACAGAAACATCGCCCTAGCGATGCCTGACGGTCCGCAAGTCGGCCTCGACTACGCCGGCCTCATTGCAAAAGTGGAAGCGCCTTCAAAGTACCAAGCAGTCATCACGTTGAACTATCCATTCGCACCGTTCCTATCCCTCTTGGCTTTCTCAGGGTCGTTCATCGTCAATCCAAGCCGCGCACCTAACACCCCAGGACAGGCAGTCCAGTACACTGAAGGAGACGCGCTTGTGAGCAATCCAAACGACTTGGGACCGTACGTCCTGACAGAGTGGACACGAAAGGGTGGAAAGGACTACGAGATGAAGCTTGATGCGAACCCGAACTACTTCGGCGTGGCTGAGGGCTACCCCAAGGCCAAGCAAATCATAATGAAATTCTACAGTGATGCAACTGCCCTAGCATTGGCAATCAAGTCCGGAGACATAGACATGGCTTTCAGACAAATTACTGCTACCGACATCAAGAACATGCAGTCGGACCCCAACCTCAAGGTCTGGGAAGGCACAGGCTCATTCATCCAGTACATCTGCTTCCAAGAACGAATGGCACCTTTTGAGAATGCGAAAGCCAGGCAAGCCATCGCAGCAGCTCTCAACAGACAGGAACTCGTGGACACGGTGTTCTTGGGTCAAGGAGTTCCGCTGTACAGCATGATACCCAATGGCATGGCCTTCCACGAAGATGCGTTCAAGACGCTGGGCGACGCGAACACACAACTGACTGTCAGTATCCTACAGGAACTGGGCTACGGTTAGAGCGAACAGCAGCAACTCTTAACTACGTAGCCCTATTCTCCCTTTTTTTCATGTCCCTCCGTTCGTACGTCATCACCAGAATTCTGCTTACGATTCCAATGATAATGCTACTCCTGACCTTCGTATTTCTCCTCGTCAGAGTCCTCCCCGGAGATCCTGCTATGCTCCATTTCGAGAAACAGGTAGATCCCAGGGTCTTGCTTGAGTTCAAGCAGAAGCTCGGTCTTGACAAGCCGATTGAGATCCAATACTTCGAATACCTAGCCGGCTTGTTGAGAGGAGATTTCGGAAAATCTATGCAGGACTTTTCACCTGTTTCACAGCAGATCTTCTCGGCATTTCCCGCTACTTTGGAGCTAGCGATCTGGGCAGCGATGATCATGGTTCTGGTTGGTGTTGTGTTGGGCGTGCAGGCTTCCCGATCATACGATTCCTTGTCTGACCATTCCATTCGAGTCTTCGGCACAGTCTCGTATGCGATTCCCGTCTTCTTTCTCGGAGAAGTTATGATAATGATCTTCGCGATCTATCTTCATCTCTTGCCAGCAGGAGACAGAATCTACGCGGGCATGACGCCTCTAGGTTTGACTATCGGTGACCTGCATCTGCGTACAGGACTCTTCGTGCTAGACAGCATCCTCGAAGGAAACTGGACGAAACTCGTGATGTCCCTTCGGTATCTACTCTTGCCATCTCTCACGTTGGGCACGGCTCTCTGCGGAATCTTCGTCAGGTTGACAAGAGGGAACATGATGGAGACCCTCCAACTTGACTTCGTCACCGCAGCGCGAGCTAGAGGGATCAAGGAACGAACCGTGGTGTACGGATATGCTCTTCGAAACGCGTTCCTTCCAATACTTACAATGATGGGACTGCAATTTGCTGCTCTACTGGCCGGAGCCGTCCTGACAGAAACTACCTTCTCTTGGCCTGGCCTTGGCAGGTATCTTGTGGACAGGATTACGTTCCGGGACTACACCGCAATCCAAGGTGTCGTTGTTTTCTTTGGACTCGTGGTCGCGATGGTCAGTCTGGCGGTCGATGTCATCTATGCGTATCTTGACCCGAGGATCAGATTCTAGGAGGTCTTGCGATGAACAATGAGAAAGTTCGAGGACGAATAATGGTTCAGTTCCTTCCTGGCTTGGCTCGCCTTGCAAGACGGGGCATGGCGGGATGGGCAATCCTGGTTGGAGGAGTAATAGTCGTCGCTCTGGCGATCATGACATTGGCGGCTCCATGGATTTCTCCTTACAGCCCGATCGCCATTAACGCCGGACCGCTCCTCTCGCCTCCTACGTCTGGGTATCCGCTCGGTACAAACCATCTCGGCCAGGACATGCTCAGCAGGGTGTACGCCGGCGGAGCGATAATGTTCCAAGTGGCAATCCTATCCGTGATCGTTTGTCTGGCCATCGGCGTTCCAATAGGCCTCATCGCCTCATACACGGGCGGGTACGCCGACAAGCTCGCTTCTCTTGTGATGGACAGCATCTACGCTTTCCCCGGGTTAGTGCTCGCGATCGCAATTGCGGCAACGCTGGGGCCGGGCGTTGTCAACATGGCTCTGTCGATTGCAGTTGTGTACATTCCATCGTACTTCAGGATCATCCGCAGTCAAGTCCTGACGATCAAGGAACTACCGTATGTAGAAGCAGCTCGCACTATTGGAGCGACGGGCAGGGCTACTCTCTTCAGCTACATCCTTCCAAACGTCATTCCGTCTATTGTTGCAATTGCGACGATAAACTTCGCAGACGCAATCCTGACGGCGGCGGGGCTAACCTTCGTCGGCCTTGGCTTGCCTGTTTCCACACCTGACTGGGGATGGGATCTCACCTATGGAAGAAGACTCCTCACAAGCGGAGCGTGGTGGGTGATAGCATTCCCAGGTCTCATGGTAGTCCTGCTTGCTTTGGGTTTCACGCTAATGGGAGAAGGACTGAGCGAACTCTACAATCCGCGTCTTCAAAAGTGAGTCGATGAACATGTCCCTACTCGACATTCAGTCACTAGTTGTGCAGTACCACACGTTTGCAGCGAATGTGAAAGCAGTTGACCGCGTTTCTTTGCGCATGGAGAAGGGCCATACACTTGGTCTGGTCGGAGAGTCTGGTTGCGGCAAATCGACGCTAGGCCTATCGACTCTGCGGCTCGTGCCCCCGCCAGGCAAAATCACGGACGGTCACATAACCCTCGACAGCATCGATGTGGTCAACTGCTCCGATGAGGAAATACGCCGAATCAGAGGAAAGCGGGTTGGCTACATTTTTCAAGACCCGATGACATCACTGAATCCTGTCAAGAAGATCAGCAATCACTTCGTTGAAATGATCCGGACTCATGAGCCTGAGACCAGTGAAGAGGATGCACTGAAGCGAGCGAAAGAAGTGCTCGCACGCTTGGGTATACTTCCTGAGAGAATAAACGATTTTCCCCACCAGTTCAGTGGCGGAATGAGACAGAGAGTCATGATCGGCTTGGCTCTGGCTCTTGGACCTGATCTCTTGATCGCTGATGAGCCAACCACATCATTGGATGTCATAGTTGAGGCACAGATAATAGAGCTCCTAAAAGAACTGAAGGAAAGCCTGAAGCTCACGTTGGTTCTGATCACACACAACATAGGCATAGTGGCAGAAACAGCAGATCGCGTCGCTGTCATGTATGCAGGAAGACTTGCCGAGCTAGGCGAAACCGATGGCCTATTTGAGAAACCAATGCACCCGTACACGCAGGCGCTGCTGAATTCTGTTCCGAACATCACGAAAAAGGGCCAGGTACTGTCTTGGATACCGGGGGCACCGCCAGACCTGGCTCAACCGCCCCATGGCTGCCTTTACCATCCGCGATGCCCACATGCCTTCGATCGATGTCGGAAAGAAGAACCACATCTCCTGAGACATGACAGCTCAGAAGTCGCATGCCACCTATTTGACAAGAGGTAGATGAGATTGGAGAATATGCTTGAAGTCAGGAATCTCACGAAGCACTTTCCGGTCGAGAAGGGCTTCTTGGACAAACTCTTCACTTCCCGAAAGAGCTACGTGCACGCAGTAGACGACATCTCGTTCTCAATGAAGCGCGGCGACATCCTGGGACTCGTGGGCGAGAGCGGCTCCGGCAAAAGCACAACAGCGAAATTGTGCCTCAAACTGATCGAACCGACGTCCGGCAGCATCCTTTCCGAGGGAGTCGACATCGCCAAGATGCGTGGTGAAGAGCTTCGCAAGTTCAGGAGGAACATGCAGTTGATCTTCCAGGATCCAACTGCGTCACTAAGCCCACGCATCAAGATCGGTGACGCCATAAAGCATGCGTTGACCTACCAGAAGATTGGAACAGCAAGCGATCAGACCGAGCGAACGCGAGCTATTCTCGAACGAGTTGGCCTTAAGCCATGGGATAACTTCTACGACCGCTATCCGCACCAGCTGAGCGGAGGACAAAAGCAGCGCGTAGTCATCGCTAGAGCTTTGGTGTTGAATCCCAAGTTTGTCGTCGCAGACGAACCGATTGCAATGGTAGACGTCTCAGTGAGAGCACAGATCCTTGAGTTGATGCTCGAGCTGAGGAAAGAATTCGATCTATCCTATCTCTTCATAACGCATGATTTGGCGATGGCCAACTACGTCTGCCGGAGTATCGCGATCATGTACCTGGGCAAGATTGTGGAAACGGGCCCCAAGGAAGAAGTGTTCGGGAAACCGCTTCATCCATACACCCTAGCCCTTCTGTCGTCGATCCCTGTTCCCGATCCGAAAGCTAAGCTGCAACGCATAATCCCTAGGGGCGAGATCCCAAGCCCGATCAATCCGCCCAAAGGATGCAGATTCCATCCCAGATGCCCTTACGCGCAAGCCGTCTGCTCAGAACGTGAACCTCAGCTTGAGGAAGTCAAGCCTGACCATGATGTAGCGTGCTTCTTCCCGCGAACATAGCTGCCTCCACCAGCTGTGCGGCTCGACCGATGGAAATGCTCATCAACGCGACCTAGAGTTGACCACGCGCACGCGGGTCCAAGCACGGTGGAATCGCCGAGTCGAGAGCATATCTGCGGCGGCAGATGTTGCCGGGTGCCCTCACCTTGTGCGAAGATCCACGAACTTCCCTCTCTTCGTGAGCTCCACTTCAACCTCGTAGGAGACTGAGCCCTGCGTACATTTCAGGGCCACAATATTGTTCCCGTTCTCGAGGGATTTCACAGGCGGTAAGTGTTCGCCTTTGGCGGATTCCCCAACTCTGAAGCGCAGCTCGTCCAGAGCACGCTTCACGATTTCCTCTTCTGGCATACTCATGCATATCACGCCTTGAGCTGGTTTCGGTCCGTCCCGTATAGCGGATTCATATTATAGCGTTGCTCAGCTTTGGAACAGATAGTGATTGTGGGTGGAAGAGCCGAAAGACAGACATCCCGACCGTCGTCGTTCTAGTTTGATCTGCTTGCTTGGTGCGGGGCAACATGGAACCTACCAGTAAGACCGTTGACCGGCTTATCCAAGAGTATAGGATCAATACGGACTCGACGAAACTCGTCAAGATCAGGAAGAGCAAAGTGGGCAAAGGCACAAGAATCTTCGAACTGAACCGCGAGACGCCTCCCACATTCATTGTTGACACGCCAATGGCCCGAGAGATAGCATGCTATCCTCACTTGGTCGGCGAGTCGCTCGAGCAAAGATCTCGCAAGGCCGCAGCCGAAGCACTGCCGGCAATCCTGGAACTGTCAGGGTTGGCCGGGAAACGCGGAGGCTGTGAGATCGTTTTCGAACAAATACTACGAGCAGCCCCTGGATACAAGCTGCAAGACGCCGCACCCAAAGTTCTTGGAGACTCGTACGGAACTGTCTACCTTCGCCCCCGCTACACACACAGATCGTACCGTGACCATGACGGAACGATCCAGAGAGAGATCGAGATAGTTCATCAGGAATTCTCCCAGTTCCCAAAGGGAAAGAAGATAGCGCTCATCATGCAAGACACAGTGGCAAGCGGACGCTCCGGAGAAATCAGCATCGATGCGACGCTCAAGCATTGCCTGAAATCTGGCTGCAAGATTGAGAAGTGGATCCTCTATGGGTTCATTTCTGAATACGGTCTTGATGTACTGTATCGAATTGCGAAAGAGAACGACATCTCGATGTTCGCATTCGCGATGGGAAACCTTACCACACTTTCCACAAACAACTATGACATGCCCTTATACGGAGTGGATGAAGCGCATTGGGAGAAAACGCACACGATACGTAGGATCGGAAGCATAGTCGATCCTACTACTCTCAGAGAGTATGCTCCGTGCTTCGTGCCAGGATCAGACCAACCGGGTGACTGGTCCGCCAGACAGACGCGACTCTTCAATGGAATCTCCTATGAACCCGGCGACATAGTTGGGCATCTCAACAACAGCATTCGGCTCATCAAGAGTCTCATGGAGATCGGGGAATTCGAACCCTGGCAACAACGAATCGCGGAGAAGGAACTTGGACTTCTTCAAAGAGCTCTGCAAAAGG
>Ga0136653_10000093_pt1 | contig 40704 bp, 37 predicted proteins | sample LakKivw275mmetaG_FD_94866 | JGI IMG/M metagenome (GOLD analysis project Ga0136653, IMG submission 94866) | Anoxic lake water microbial communities from Lake Kivu, Rwanda to study Microbial Dark Matter (Phase II) - Lake Kivu water 275m metaG... | ecosystem: Environmental > Aquatic > Freshwater >...
CGACGCGGGCTTGGTGGGGGCCGCCGCCTGGGCCCGTCTCAAGGCGAAAAGGCTGTAACCAACCCGTCCGGAACGGCGTTATTTGTTTTGACAACCCGGGCGGAAAAAAGATACAAAAGACGTTGATCCGGAGACCAAGGAGGCCTCGTTGACCCGAAAGTCCCTCGTTTTCCTGGCCGCAGGCCTGGCCCTCTTATCTCTTTCCTTGCCCGCCCAGACCGGCCTGACGGGGGCGATCAAGGGCCGGATCACCGACGATAAGGGCGCCCCCCTCAAGGGAGCCTACCTCTACCTTACTTCGCCGGCCTCCCTGGGCATCGCCAACTACATGACCGGCCGGTCGGGCCTGTTCGAGGTTGCCGGCCTCATCCCGGGGACCTACAAGGTCATGATCGAGATGCCCGGCTTCAAGACCGCGATCGTCGAGAGCGTTCAGGTCTCGGGCGGGGCCTCGTTCACCCTGAATGTCCGCCTCGAACCGGCGGCGATCGAGGAGGAAACGGCCGCGGCCCGGCCCGGCTCGGATCTCGACCGGGATTCGGCCCGGTTGGCGACGGTCATTGACCGCGACCTCATCGAGCGGCTGCCTCTCCACCGCGATCTCTCGGCCCTGCTCGGGATCGTGCCCGGCCTCATCTTCGAATCGGGCGTCGACGAGGGCCGCTTGTCCGTCGGCGGCACGCCGTTCTCCCAGGCCGTCGTCGACCAGGACGGCATCATCGTCAGCCATCCCCGCGACGGCCAGATCCTCGACCGCGTCAACCTCGACCTCATCGACGAGATCGTCGTCGAGTCGGCGGCCCACCCCGTCGCGACCGGCCCGGACCAGGCGGCCACGGTCCGCATTATCCACCGGTCCGGCGCGGCCCAGGCCCGCGGCAGCCTGGGCTACAGCGCCTCGGGCAAGGGCCTGGTCGATTCGCTCTGGTCGGCCGCGGAGCTGGCCGAGATGCCCGACGCGACGCCGACGGCCCTCAAGCGGGAACACGATGTATCGTTCTCGTTGGCCGCCCCGGTGCTCGAAGACATGGCCTGGATGTTCGTCAATTTCCGCTATGACAGCCTGGGCCGCCTGGCGCCATTCAGCTACTGGACCGACCCCTTCGGCGTCCGCCATTTCGTCTACGACTACAAGCGGCGGGACCTCGCCGGAACGGCCAAGCTCTCCCTGAGCATCCTCGACAAGGTCAAGGGGGTCCTCGAGTTCGGCTACACAGGCCTCAACGAGCCCGTCTATGAGTCGGACGTCGACAAGCTCCGGCCCGAGGCCTCGACCCGCAACCTCGGCGGCGCGGGAACGATGTTCTTCCGGATCGGCGGCGCCTACGTCATCGATCAGAACATGCGGGCCGACCTCAACCTCGGCTACGCGAAGTCCAAGTCCCCCCTGCTCCTGAACGCCGCGTCGACCAGCAAGCCTCAATACTACGACATCATCACCGGCCGGAGCTTCGGCAGCGGCTCCCTCAACGACCGCGAGGGCTCGAGCCGGATGAGGGGCGAGGTGACGGTGACGCGCTTCCAGGACCATCTCCTGGGCATGTTCCACGAGTTCATCGCCGGCGCCGGATACGAGACGATGTCGACGAACTCGTCGACCTGGAAGGCCAACAACCTCATCTACAACTACGCCAACGGCAGCCCCTACACCTACGGGACGGCCGTCTCCCCCGTTTCCGAAGAGGAGGTCGGCTGGGGCCTCGTCGGTTTCTACATCGCGCCCTCGTCCGACAGCCTGTCGCTCAAGCGCGAGATCCGGCGGTTCGGTTTCTTCCTCCAGGATACAATGCGGATCGGCGGCCGCCTTTCCCTCTCGGCCGGCCTGCGCTTTGACCGGTCTTCGGCCCGGTTCGGCAACCTCTCCAAGGGCTCGAGCGGCAACTCGGTCTCGACCAGCCTGGGCAGCACGCTCATCAAACCCGTTCTGGGCTACAATTTGTACAGCTCGATCAGCCTGAGCGGCTGGGACAACGGCATCGTCTGGAACACGCTCTCGCCGCGCTTGGGCCTGGCCTTCGACGTCTTCGGCAACGGCCGGACCCTCCTCAAGGGCAGCTGGGCCCGGCTCCCCGAGCATCTCGATCTCGGCTACTCGCAGGACCTGGCCCAGATCGACCCGACCGCGTCGCACGATTTCATCTGGTACGACGAGGACGGGGACGGCACGGCCGACAGCACCGACACCTATTCCCTGGTCTCTTACGACTTCCGCGTCTACAGCAACGCCTACCATCGCCAGGCCGTCGACCCGAACCTCTCCGCCCCGGTGATCACGGAGTGGACGGCGGGGATCGAGCAGGAGATCGCCCGGGGCTTCAGCCTCGGCCTCCGCTATGTCGACCGCCGCCATTCCAACCTGACGGGCCATGTCGTCTACGACCCGTCGACCGGAGCCGAATGGTGGCGCCGGGAGGACGCGCCGGAGGGCTGGTGGGTCCCCTTCTCGACCACGGTGCCGGGCGCGGACGGCTATCCGGCGAAGGACGTGACGATCGATCTGCCGTCCTCGACCGCGCCCGCGTTCTTCGAGCGCATCGAGAACGTCCCCGAGCTCGAAGCCCGCTACCGGAGCCTCGAGCTCTCGTTCCACAAGCGCCTCGCGCACAACTGGCAGGCCTTCGGGTCCCTGACCTGGAACCGGGCCACGGGAACGGCGACGCAGGCCTCACGCTGGAGCGCCGGTAATTCTCCGGCGCTCCTGACGCCCAACTCGTTCCTGAGCCTCTCCGCGACGGACCGGCTCTTCCAGGACCGGCCGCTCGTCGCCCGGCTGGCCGGGACCTACCGCTTCCCCTGGGACATCTACGCCTCGGTGGTGTTCAAGGCCACGAGCGGCGCGCCCTGGGCCCGCACGGTGACCATCGTCCCGCCGTCCTCCTGGACCGCGGCGAACGGCGCCCAGATGATCCCCGTCACGGTCTACCTGGAGGGCGCGGGCTCGAGGCGGTACGGCGCGTGGCGCACGGTCGACGTCCGGCTGGAGAAGGATTTCGTCGAGGCCGGCCGCAGCCGCTTCGGGATCTCACTCGACGTTTACAACCTGCTCGGGGCGAAATACCGCACCCTCGACCTCAACGACGGCGGGACCTGGGCCCCCGCGACGGAGGGCGGCGCCGTCGGGACGCGCACCCTCAGCGGGACGTACGGGACCTACACCCCCATCATCGGGACGCGGACCGTCCGGCTGAACCTGAACCTAAGATTTTAGCTGGAAGTTGACGGTCTTCTTCAGGCCTTCCCCTTCGGTCGTGCTCTTGACCGTGACGTCCATGCGCAGCTTCTCTTTCTTCAGCCGGTCCAGGTCCTTGTCGATGCGCAGGGGATACTCGATGCGGAAGCGGGCCGTGCGGTGCTCGACGAGGTCCTTCTCCTCGATGGCGAACGGATAGGTCCCCTCGGCCTGCCAAACCATATTGCCGTTCGGCTCGGAGATCTGGACCTGGACCTCGAAGCCCGTCTCGAGCTTCCCCTCCTTGAAGTTGAACCAGATCGTGTCGTAAGGGATGTCGACGAAGACCTTGCCTTCGAAGGCGGCGTCGGTGACCTGGGTCTTCTGCATCGAGACCTCGTAATCGAAGAGCTTCTTGTCCTGGCTGTACGTCTTCTGGAAGTAGCCCTGGGCGATGTTGAGCTCGTGGAGATGCTCGAGGTTGATGGCCGTCATGACGTAGAGGCCCGAGCAATGCTCGTCGATGAAGATAACCGGGAAGGCGCCGTAATACCAGATCTCGCGGCAGTAGCCGGAGGCGTCCATGGGAAAGGTCAGCCGCTCCGAAGGCGGTCCGAAGAGGATGAAGATCCGGCCGCGGTCGGTCTGCCAGCCCGGCCGGCCCTCGCCCCGGAACAGGGTCTCGGTCTTCGCCAGCCGGTCCTCGTATTCGATCTTGAACTCGTTGCGCTCCGTGTCCGGGAACGGGTCGCGGCGCTTCCAGAACTGGGCGATGAACTCGTCCCTCGCGTTGTCGGGAAGCTCGGTGAAGATCTTCCGCTCCTCTTTGGTGATGATGTAGCCGACCTTGCTCAGCCATTCGCGCCGGCCGGCCGGAAGCTTGACCTTGGCGTCGAGGGTCGCGACCGAGAGCCCGGCGAGAACCGCGGCGGCCAGGAGGACGACGGCGGCGAGCTTCTTCATCGGGACACGATCCTTTCGCTCAATAAGGTAGTCTTTGGGCGGCCGATTATCAAGCCCGGGCCTCGGGCCGGGCCGCGAAGGAGCGGGCCGACCTCTTCGGGGGGCAGGCCGGACTTGAGGGTGGCGAAGGCGATCTTGTTGTGGAGGAGGGGGTCGGTCCGGCCGTCGACGGCGCCGGTCCGCGCCAGGGAATCCCATTCCGCCGTGCCCGGGATGGGCGAGAAATAGGCCGCCCGCGGCACGGCGCCGAGGCCGCGGACGTAGCGGATGCTCTCGAAGACGCTCTCGGACGGCTGCCCGGGAAGCCCCACGATGAGATAGACGCTCACGGCGCTCCGGTCGTAGCCCGCCGCTTCGAGCTCCCGCAAGGCGCGGTCGAGGTCCTCGGGCGACGCTTTGGGCGAACGATCCCGGAGGAGGGCCGGATCGGCCGACTCCAGGCTCAGATAGAGCGATCGGAGCCCCGCGGCGCGCATGAGCCGCGCGGTCGGCGCGTCGATCTCGCGGAGGTGAAGGCCGTTGGGGGTGTGGAACGAAAGCGGCGGGGCCGCCGCCAGGCGCTCAAAGAGCGGCCAGGCGTGGCCCTCCTTGCCCCAGAGAAGAGCGTCGTCGTAGAAGGCGAAGTGGCGCGTCCCGTAGCGGGCGTGGCTGTCGGAGATCTCGGCCAGGACCGCTGCGGGTGGCCTCTGGCGGAACCCCGAGGAAAGAAGGGCGCTCGCACAAAAGGTGCAGCGCATCGGACAGCCCCGTGAGGTCAGAACGGGGAGCCAGGTCCGATCGCGCAGGAGGTCGAACGCCGGGAAAGGAAGAGGTTCCGGGGCGGAGGGATCGAGCGGGGCCGTCTCGCTCCCGCCGAGGACCTCCGCCAAGGCTGGAACGAGCCCGTCCTCCGCCGGACCGGTCACGACCAGATCGGCCCCGGACTCGGCCCGGGCATGCTCGGGGCAGAGCGTCGCGTAGATCCCGCCCAGGATGACCGGCACCCGGCCGAAGCGCCGCCGGACGAGGTCGATCGCCTCCTGGACGCCGGGATACCAATAGGTCATGGCCGAAGTGACCAGGACGGCGTCCGGGCGCCGCAACCGGGCCAGTTCGGCCTCGAAGAGGGCCGGCGGGATGCCGTAGCGCGAAAACCGGCGGGGCACGCCCCGGACGGCCTCCGGCTTGGAGATGGCTTCCTTAGGGAACGGCCCCCTGCCGTCGGGTCTGCCCCTGACCGGTCCGGGCAGGCCGGGGTGGAAGCGGTCCAGGCAGTCGATCAGGCTGACCTCATGGGGGGTCGAGCGCCGGATGAGCGCGGCGACGTAGAGAAGCCCGAGGGGCTTCATCCAGAAATCATAGGCCGTGAAGTCGTGGATCCAGGGATTGATGAGGAGGACCGATTTAGCGCTTCCCATGGCTCGGCCCCAGGGGGGAGGATCAGGCTGGTGCGGAAGGAGGGACTCGAACCCTCATAGCCTTGCGGCCACAAGCTCCTGAGGCTTGCGCGTCTGCCAATTCCGCCACTTCCGCGCTCAGAGAGTCCCTTATTATAGCGATTTTCCCCCCGAGCGCAACTGCCGGGGGGCGAACTTGACTTTCCCGGTGGGGGGGCTTAGATTGGAGATGGTGATGATCTCCCCGACGGATCGGTTCCCGCGTCGGTTTCCCCGCCCCTCAATCCCCGCCTAGGAGGACGTATGAAGTTCCAAGACCGTTCCCAGATCGAGGCCCTGGCCAAGTTCAAGAGCCAGGGGGATCTCGTGACCTCCTTCTACATGGACACGGACAAGGGCCGGATGAGCAAGAAGGAGATCGGGACCGCCCTGAAGAGCTTGCTCAACGAGGCCAGGACGAGGGCCGGCGAGCTCTCCGCGGGCAAGGACAAGATCGACGCCGTCCTCCGCGACCTCGACCGCGCCGCCGAATACGGGGCCCAGACGGTCCAGGGCTCCAATGCCGCCGGCCTGGCCGTCTTCTCCGCCAGCCAGCGGGACTTCTGGCAGCCCTTCGAGCTGCCGCACGGTCCGCGCAACCGGGTCGTCTTCGACACGAACTTCTACGTCCGCCCGCTGGCCTCCATCCTCGACAAATACAGCCGCGTCTGCGTCCTCCTCGTCGACCGGCGCGAAGCCGTCTGGTACGATGTCCTGATGGGCGAGATCAAGTTCCTCGACAAGATCCAGAGCGACGTCCCCAAGCGCGTCAAGGAAGGCGGCTTCGAGGGGACGGCGGAGAAGAAGATCGAGCGCCACATCGACGCCCACCTCCAGGACCATCACAAGAAGGCCGCCCAGCGGACCTTCGAGCTCAGCAAGAAGATCCCCTTCGACTGGATCTTCATCGGCACCGAAGAGAACCACGGCGCCGAGTTCGAGTCCCATCTCCACCGCTATCTCTGCGACAAGATCAAGGCCCACGTCCACAGCCGGCCCGCCGACTCCCCGGCCAAGGTCCTCCAGGAGGTCCTCGAGGTCGAGACCCGGCTCAAGAAGGCCGAGGAGGAGGAAATCGTCGGGAAGCTCATTACCGAGCTCGAGCGCGGCGGGCGGGCCACCTCGGGCCTGCGCGACACGGTCCGGCGCCTGAACCAGTTCGAGGTCCAGACGCTCGTCGTGACCCACAATTTCTCGCGGCCCGGACGTGTCTGCCCGACGCACAAGTTCTTCTACCTCGACGACTTCAAGTGCCCGGTCGACGACAAGAAGACCGAGATCGTCCAGGACCTCGTCGACGAGGCCATCGAGACCGTCCTCAAGCGGGGCGGCACGGTCCGGCAGGTCGAGCCGCCGTCCAAGCTCGACCGCTACGGCGGGATCGGCGCGTTCCTGAAATACAAGGCCTGAGCCAAAAAGAAAAGGGAGGATCTCCCGGGGCCGCCCCCGGAAGAGCCTCCCTTTTTGATCTTACGGATCCCGCGCTCAGGCCGCCTTGGTCTTTTTCTCCTTGAAATGTATCTTATTGACCACACTGTAGATAACAGGAATGACGAAAAGCGTCAGGAAGGTCGTGGCGCTCAGGCCGAAGGCGATCGACACGCCGAGCGGGGCCCGGAACTCGGAGCCCGAGGACCGTGAGAAGGCCATCGGCAGCGCGCCGAGGACGGTCGTCAGGGCCGTCAGCAGAACGGCCCGCAGGCGCGTCGTCGAGCCGACCAGGATGGCCTCCCGCTTGTCCATGCCCCGCTTGATGAGCTGGTTGATGTAGTCGATCATGACGATGCCGTTGTTGACGGCGATCCCCAGGAGCAGGATGACCCCGATGAGGACGACCATGCTGAGGGTCCGGCCGGTGAGGAGCAGGCCGACGATGACGCCGATGATCCCGAGCGGGACGGTGAACATGATGATGAAGGGATGGACGAAGTGCTCGAACTGGGAGGCCATGACCATGTAGACGAGCAGGACGGCCAGGGCGAAGGCTGCCGCCAGGATGACGAACGCGTCCTGCATGTCCTGATAGGCGCCGCCGTACTCGAGGAAATAGCCCGGGGGCAGGCTCCGCTCGAAGCCCGCCAAGCGGGTCTTGATGTCACGGACGACGCTCCCGAGGTCCCGGCCAGCGATGTTGGCCGTGACCGAGACGCGGCGGGCCTGGTTCTCGCGGTTGATGATGATCGGGCCGGTGCCGGTGCCGATGTTGGCCACCTGCTCGAGATAGACCGTTTGCCCGGCCGCCGTCCGCAGCGGGATGCTGCGGATCTCGTCCATGTTGTCCCGGTACCGTTCCTTGAAGCGGAGCCGGACGTCGATCTCGTCGCTGCCCTCGCGGTAGCGCGTGGCCACCTTGCCGAGCGTGGCCGTCTGGACCGTGTTCTCGATCTGGTAGACGGAGAGGCCGAGCCGGTAGGCTTTTTCGCGGTCGATGTGGATCTGGACCTCGGGCTTGCCGGCGGACAGGGTATGGGTGGCGTCGCGGATGCCCTCGATGCCGGAGATGAGCCCGACCATCTCGTCGGCCTGGCCCTTGAGGACGTCGAGGTCCTTGCCGAAGAGCTTGATCTCGACCGGGGCGGAGGCCCCGCCCATGAGCATCTGGCTCATGTCGACGGACTCGAACTTGACCCCCTTGAGGCTGGGGAGCTTGCGCCGGATGCGCTCCAGGAGCTGCAGGTCGGAGGCCTGGCGCTTGTCGCGCTTGACCAGGCCGACCCAGAGGATGGCCTCGTGCGTGCCGGTGTTGGAGAACGTCGAGGCGGCGTCGGACGCGTCCTGCTGGGCCTGGGAACCGACCTGGGCCGAGATCATCGTGATCTCCGGCATGGCGGCCATGATGTTCTCGACCATGGCCACGACCCGGTCCGTCTCGGCGAGGGAGGTCCCGACGGGCATGCGGACCTTGAGCAGGAGCATGTCACGGTCCTGGGCCGGCATGAACTCCATCGGCAGAAAGGGGACGACGGCAAGAGAGAGGGCGAACGCGACGAGCGCGCCGCCGAGGACCCAGCGGCGGTGATGGAGGGCTTTGTCGAGCCACTTCCGGTAGAAGGCCCTGGCCTTGGCGAATTGCCGCTCCTCGGGGGCCTTGGCGATCGATCTCAGGCTCTTCGGGGTACGGAAGAGGAGCGACGTCGAGAGGGGCACGACGGTCAGGGCGACGAAGAGCGAGGCGATGAGCGAGAAGGCGATCGAGAGGCCCAGCGCCTGGGTCAGCTTGCCGGTGATGCCGGTGGCGAAGATCATCGGGAAGAAGACGGCGATCGTCGTCAAGGTCGAGGCGGTAATGGCCATGCCGACCTCGCTCGTCCCTTCGATCGAGGCCCGGTCGGCGCCCTCCCCTTCCTCGAGGTGCCGATAGACGTTCTCGATGACGACGATGGCATTGTCGATGAGCATACCGATGCCTAAGGCCAGGCCTCCCAGTGTCAGGAGGTTGAGCGTGTAGCCGGCGGCGTAGAGGGCGATGAAGGTGCTGATGATCGAGAGCGGGATGGCCAGGCTGATGATGAGCGTCGGCCGCCAATTGCGGAGAAAGAGGAAAATCAGCAGGATGGCCAGCAGCCCGCCCTGCCAGGCGTTGGTGACGGTGTTCGAGGTGACCTGCTCGATCATGTCGCCCTGGTCCATGGCGACATGGAAGACGGGATTGCCGGGGATCGTGCCCCGGAGGGCGGCGACCTCCTTTTTGACGGCCGCGGCGGCCTGTTGGGAATTGGCCCCCGAGCGCTTGCTGCAGATGAGGTAGACACCGTTCTGCCGCTGGATGCGGGCGGCATAGCGGAGGTCCTTGAGGGTGTCCTTGACCTCAGCGATGTCCGAGACATAAATGGGCTCGCCCTTGGCGCTGGCGCCGACGACCGTGCGGCAGATGTCGTCGAGCCCGGTGAACTCGCCCAGGGTCCGGACGAGGACCTCGGTGTGGCGCTCGACGATGTTGCCGGCGGGCATGTTGATGTTTTCGGCCCGCAGGGCCATGAGGACCTGGTCGAGGGTCAGGCCGCGGCTCTCGAGGGCGGCCTTGTCGACGTCGAGGAGGATCTCGCGCTCGTCCATGGAGAAGACCCGGGCCGAGGCGATGCCGTCGAGCCGCTCGAGGCGCGGCGCGATCTCGTCCTCCATGATCGTCTTGAGCCGCATCGGCGGCAGGTCGCTGGTGATGCCGTAGAAGATGACCGGGAACTGGCTGAAGCTGAACTTGACGACCAGGGGCTCGCCCGCGTCCTCGGGCAGGTACTGTTTCGACAGGCCGATCTGGTCGCGGACGTCCTGGGCGGCGAAATCGAGGTTGGTCCCCCACTCGAACTCGATGCTGATGACGGAGACGCCCTCCGACGTCTGGGAGGTGACCTTCTTGACCCCGTTGACAGAGCTCACGACCTGCTCGAGCGGCCGGGTCAGGACGTTCTCGATGTCGGTCGACGAGGCGCCCGAATAGGTCGTGATGACGGACACGGTCGGGAACTCGAGGTCGGGAAAGAAGTCGAGGCCCAGCCGGGTGAACGAGATGGCGCCCAGGACGACGAGGATCATCGCCATCATGGACGTCGTGACTTTTTTCTTGACCGAGAATTCGGGAAGTCTCATTGCTGGACCTCTTCCAAAATCTGGACCGCCGCCCCCTCCTCGAGCCCGTAGTTCCCCTCGACGACGACGGGCAGGCCCTCGGAGAGGCCCGAGAGGACTTCGATCATGGTCGTGTTCTGGAGGCCCAGCGTGACCGGCTTCTTGATGGCCTTGCCGCCCTCGACAACGAAGACGTAGGAGTTCTCGAGGACGGCCTTCTGGGGTACGACCATGGCGTTCTCATGCGACTCGAGCTCGAAGACGACATCGCCGAACGTGCCGGGCCGCAGGAGGCCGTCGGGGTTGTCGAACGCGGCCTCGACGCCGAACTTCTTGCTGGAGGGATCGGCGGTCAGGTTGACGACGCGGACAACGCCCGGGAAATCGCGGCCGGCGACGCGCAGGACGGCCGGCTGGCCCTTCCGGATCCGGCCGATGTCCTCGGAGGACACGGCCACGACGGTCTTGACCCGGGAGAAGTCCATGAGCGTGACAACGCCGCCGGCCCCGCCGCCGAAGCCGCCCATCATCGGGTTGATGACGTTGCCGACCTCGCTGTTCTTGGAGGCGATGACGCCGGCGAAGGGGGCGGTCATGATCGAGATGTCCAGGGCATGCTGGGCCAGGTTGAGCCCGGCCCGGGCCTGCTCGAGCTGGGCCGCGGCCGCGTCGTAGGCGAGCTGGACTTTTTCGCGCTGTTGCTCGGACACGGCCTGCTCCTTGAGGAGCCGGTCCATGCGCTCTTTGTTGCGGAGGGCGTCGGCGTAGGCGGCCTCGGCTACGGCCACGCCGGCCTGGGCCTGGCGGAGCTGCAGCCGGATGGACTCGGTCTCGAGCTCGGCCAGGAGTTGCCCCTTGGCCACGCGGTCACCTTCCTGGACGTAGATGCGGGCGATCTTGCCGCCGGTCTCCGGGGTGATGTTGATCTTGTTCCAAGCCTCGAGCGTGCCCGTGTAGGTGATCTTCTCCGTGATCTTTTGCCGGCGGGCCTTGAAGACCTTGACCGGCGCGGCCCCGAAGGTCTCGTCGGCGGCGGCCGTCTTGGCGGCCGGCTTCTTGCAGGATACGGCGGCGACGAGGGCCAGGGCGGCGAAGGCGATGACGATGCGCGATGTTCTCATGATCTCCTCCGTTAGTTCGAGCCGCTCGAGGACCGGCTCCGGCCGATGGCTTTTTCGAGCTGGGCCTGGGAGAGGACACAGTCGTAGAGGGCTTGGGAATAATTGGTCCGGGCCTGGCTGAGGGCCATCTGGGCGGTCGAGACGTCCAGGTTGGTGGCCAGCCCTTCCGAGTAGTTCAGCTCCGCGATGCGCACGGCCTCGCGGGCCTGTTCGACGTTCTTTTCCTGGGATGTCAGCGTCTCGTGGGCCTGGTCGCGGGCCAGGACGGCCTGCCGGACCTCGAAAGCGATGGCGTCCGAGAGGCCCTTGCGGGTCCATTCGAGCTCGCGGATGACGGCCTTGGACTGGCCGATCTGGGCCCGGGCCTCGAAACCGTTGAAGAGCGGCAGGCTGATGGAGAGGTTGATGGCGTAGTAGTTCTGCCAACTGCCTTTCCGGAGGCTCAGGGCGTCCGACCAGAGGTTGTAGGTGCCGCCGATGCCGATCGTGGGCAGCATCGAACCGCGGGCCATCTTGAGCATTTCGCCGGCGATGCGGCGCTGGTAGTCGAGCTGGCGGATCTCGGGCCGGGCGGCCAAGGCCTCTTCGACGATGGCCTGGGAGACCTCGTCGAGGGGCGGGGCGACGAGCTCGCCCTTGACCTCGATCGGGGTTTCGCTCGCCAGGCCGAGCACGGTCTTGAGGCCGAGGGCGGCCACGTCGACGGCGTTCCGCGCCCGGATCGCCTGGGGTTTGAGGTTGGCGACCTGGACATCCGAGCGCAGCAGGTCGAACTTCGAAGCCATGCCGACGTCGTGGAGATTCTTGACGTTGGCGCGGAAGTCCTCGGCCAGGCGCAGGGCCTCGTCGGCGACGGCCGCGAACTCGCGGGCCAGGAGGTAGCCGTAGAAGGCTTGTTTGACGTTGAAGACGGTCTCCTGCTCGGACAGCCGGACCGATTCCCGCGAGGCCTGGAGGCCGTAGTTGGCCTGCTTGTAGCCGGCGACGAGGCGGCCGCCGGCGAAGAGGGGCAGCGAGAAGGCCAGCGCGGTCTGGTAGTTCTTGGTGAAGTCGATCGAGATCCGCTGCGGCGGCTGGCCGGGGATCATGGACGGGAACTCAAGGACGAAGAGCTTCTCGTCCAGGGTGTTCGTGCCCTGGGCGTTAAGCGTCGGCAGGAAGCGCGAGACCGCCAGGCGGACCTGGGACCTGGCCTCGGACTCCTTTTCCTGGCTGGCGAGGAACATCGGGTTCTGGGCGAGGGCCATGACGAGGGCGTCGTCGATCGTCAAAACGACGGCGGCTGGGGTCTCCTGGGCGGGGAGCGCGGCCGGCAGGGCGGCCGCGAGCATCAGCAGCCCGGCCGCGGCGGCGATGGGTTTCATGTCAGTTCTCCTTCCGGACGGTTTCGGGGTTCCGGATCCCCTCGAGGATGAAGCGGGCCAGCTGCCGGGACGCGTCGGGGGCGACCGGCGCCTCTCCCTCCCAGAGCCGCATGTGGGCATAGCCCTGGAGCACGGCCTCGATGAAGGCTCCGGCTTGGCCGGTGTCCATCGGGCGGAACTCGCCGGAGGCGACGCCTTCCTCGAGGACGCGGGCCCCGAGGTCCACGACCTCCCGGTGCTTGTCCCGGAGCGACGCCATCGCTTTCCGGTCGGTCGGAGCGGCGGGCCCCGACTTGCCCGGCGGCGAGGCGAACACCCGCAGGAGCCTCAACAGGGCCTTGTCCATGAACAGGACGCGGTTGAGCTGATTCGACTCCTCGCTGCTCTTCAGGGCGGCCTCGACGAGGCGGGCGAGCTTGTCCGAGGCACGTCCCGGGCCGGCGGCGATCTCGGCGATGCGGTCCCGGAGATCGTCGAACGAATGGCCCAGGAGATCGAAGAGGAGCGGGCCTTTGCCGGCCACGTACTTATAGACCGTGGCCTTGGAGAGCTGGGCTTCGCGGGCCACGTCGTCCATGGTCAGGGCGCTGTAGCCCTTGCGCAGGATCACGTGGCCGGCCGCGTGGAGGATGATCTCCCGGTAGCCCTCCCGGCGCCAGGCCAGGCGTTCACGGCGGACGTCGCGGACTCGCATGGGTTTGGCCCTCTCCGTCAATGAATTGAACTCGATAGTTTAATTTCTGAACTCATGAGTTTAATCAGGATAAACCGGCCGGCCTCGATTTGTCAAGGGCCGGGGGGCGGCGGTAGAATACGACCGTCTCCTTGGTTCTACGAGAGCGCATGGAAAAAGGTTTCAGGCGCGACCGGATCGGACCTCTTGTCGGGGCGCTCGTCGCCCTGGCCATGATCCCGGCGGCGATCCTCGCCGGCCAAACAGGGGGGCCGGCCCCGCGGCCGTTCCCCCGGCCGGGCCGGCCCTGGTGGGACGTCAGCCTGACCGTCTCGGTCAAGGGCGCCTACACGGTCCGGACGCCGGGGTCGCCGGTGACCGGGACCTATGCGTACCGGGCGCGGTGGAAGGGCCGCCTCGAGCTCGACAGCGCCGACGATCTGCTCCTCGTCCACCTCGGCACGGAGGTCCTGGAATGGCGCCTCCGGGAGACCCGCGAAGCGGAAGGGCCCGAGAGCGCCCTCGGTCCCGCGGACGGGCCCGCCCCCTCGCTTCGCGTCGACTACCTGATCAAGGACGGGGCCGAGATCGAATTCGTCTTCCGCCTCGGCGGGATCCCGGTGCCGCTCGACGACCCCGATCTCGCCGTCGAGCTCGATCTGCCGCGGTCATCGTCGCGTCAGGCCGGCCCGCCGGGCCACGGCTATGCGGACGACGTCAAGAGCGGCTCCTGCCGCGTCGCCATCCCCCAAGACGACCTCAGGGTCCAGGCGCCCGAACGCCGCTTCGCCTGGGAGTGGAGCCGGGAACGCGAGGCCGGCGCCGCGGCGCGCCTGGTCCGGATCGCCCATCGTCACAGCGCCGAAGCGATCGTCTCCGTTATCATCCACTGAGCCCGTTTTTAGGCCTGAAAACGCCCATCCCCCTTTAGCCTGGGCTATTCACGAATCGAGGCGGCCCCTGATGCGAGGCCAAGGCTAGGCCCGGGGATGGAACTTGTCGTACACGCGGCGGAGCCGCTCCCGGCTGACGTGCGTGTAGATCTGCGTCGTCGTGATCTGGCTGTGGCCGAGCATGAGCTGCACCGAGCGCAGGTCGGCGCCCCGCTCGAGGAGATGGGTAGCGAAGGAATGCCGGAGGACGTGGGGGCTGATCTTGGCCGCGAGCCCGGCCTTGGCGGCGTGCTCGCGCAGGAGCTTCCAGACGCCCTGCCGGGTGAAGGGGCGGCCGCGCCGCGTGAGGAAGAGCTCTTCGCGGCCTTCGCCGTCGAACCGGGGCCGGACCTCGTCGAGGTAGCGCCGGATGGCTTGGCAGGACGAGCGCCCGAGCGGCACGACCCGCTCCTTGCCGCCCTTGCCGCGGCAGACGAGGAAGCCGTCGGCGAGATTGATCTCGGCCTTCTTGAGCGAGGCCAGCTCCGAGACCCGCAGCCCCGAGCCGTAGAGGACCTCGAGCATGGCCCGGTCCCGCACGCCCTGGGGCTTCTTCTCGTCGGGCGCCTGGAGGAGCGATCCCGCCTCGGCCACGGTCAGGAACTTGGGCAGGGCCAGCCACGTCGAGGGCGTGGTCAGCTGGGCCGTGGCATCCTTTTTGAGATAGCCGCTGAGGACCAGGAAGCGGAAGAACGATCGCAGGGCCGAGATGAGGCGGGCCAGCGAGCGGGCCGAGAGGCCGCCCTTGCTCTCCGCATGGATGAAGCCGACGACGGTCTCCTCGGTCACGCGCCCGAGGGGGATCTTCCCGGCCTTGAGGGTTGCCACGAACTTGCGGATGTCGCGGCCGTAGGATTGGATCGTGTTCGCGGCCAGGCCCCTCTCGACGGCCAGGTACTCGAGGAAGAGCCGCAGGGCGTCCTCGGGCGAGGAAGCGGGGGCGGTCATGTCAGGAACGGATTGGAGCCGCGCTCCTGTTCGACCGTCGTCCAGGGCCCGTGGCCGGGCAGCACGACCGTCTCCTCAGGCAGGGGGAGGATGCGGTCACGGATGGAGCGCTCAAGATCCTTCCAGGAGCCGCCGGGCAGGTCCGTCCGGCCGACGCCGCCGCAGAAGAGGGTGTCGCCGGAGAACAGGACCCCGGCGTGGACAAAGCCGATGCTCCCCGGCGTGTGGCCGGGGAGGTGCATGACCCGGAGCGAGACCTTGCCGAACGCCACCTCGTCGCCCTCGGCGAGAAGGCGGTTCGGGGCCGGAGAGTCCCGGGCGCCGAGGAGGAGGCTGAGCTCGATGTGCTGGGAGACCTGGAGCATGCCCGTGTCGGCCTTGTGCATGGCCAGGGGAACGGCGTACTTCTCGAGGATGTCGCTGTTGGCCCCGATGTGGTCGACGTGGCCGTGGGTGTTGAGGACGATCGCCGGCTTGAGCTCCAGCTCGGCGATCGCGGCCACGATCTTCTCGTGGTCGGCCCCGGGATCGATGACGGCGCATTCGCGCGTCTCTTCGCAGTAGACGAGGTAGCAGTTGGTCTCGAGCGCCCCGACGACGACCAGCTCGTGCTTCATGGCCGACCCCATGGCCATCTTAATGACAACCGGCCCGGCCGTCAACCCGGGGGATCTTCCGGACCGGCCGGTTCTTGGCTCGACGGGCCATCTCGCGCACCAACCTCCCCTATTCGACAAGCCCAAAAAGCGAGTATAATCATGGCGTGGATGTGCTCATCATCCCCGAAGCGGAGCGCGAGATCGCGGCCCTCCGCGCCTTCCGGCCGGGAGCGGGGACTTGGGGCGCTCTCGTCGGCCGCCGCCGCGGGCCCCGCTTCTTCGTCGAAAAGGTCATCCCGGCCGGGAACCCCGGCACCGCGCCCGACGGGCGGCTCCTCGCGGAGCTCGAGAAGATCTGGCCGGACCGCGTCATCGGCGTCGCCGCCGTGCGCCCGGACGCGGCCTTCCGCCGGACGCTTCTCGGTCCGGCATGGTACGGCAGGATCCTGCTCAGGACCGCCGGCCCGGCCGGATCGCCGGTCGTCGAGGCGTTCGTGGTCGAATTCGAGCGGAAGTTCCTCCTGGCCGCCCTGCCCGTCGCGGCCAAGGCGAAGGAGTGAGCCATGAGCGAACCCCTGCCCCCCGATGAAGAACGCGCCTGCCTGAAGCTCGCCCGCGAAACGCTCGAACACTACTTCAAGGCGGGCGGGGTGATGCGCTCGCCGGTCAAGTCGGGTCGGCTCAAAGAGAAGCGGGGAGCCTTCGTCACCCTCCACGTCGACGGCGATCTGCGCGGCTGCATCGGTTATCCGCTGCCGGTCAAGCCGCTCGACGAGACCATCATCGAGATGGCCCTGGCCGCCGCGACACAGGACCCGCGGTTCGAGCCGCTTCGGGCTCACGAGCTGAAAAGGCTGAAGATCGAGATCTCCGTCCTAGGGCTGCCCGAGCCCGTGGCCGATCCGGGCCTGGTCCGGGTCGGAAGCCACGGCATCATCGTCTCCAAGGGATTCGCCAAGGGCCTGCTGCTGCCGCAGGTCCCGGTCGAACAAGGATGGGACCGGGAGACCTACCTCCGCCACGGCTGCCTCAAGGCCGGTCTGCCGCCCGAGGAATGGAAGAACGGGGCGAAACTCGAGGTCTTCACCGCCCAGGTCTTTTCCGAATAGGGCCGTCCCCCCGGCCCGGCGCGCGTCCCTTTATTTTTTCTTCAGCTTGTCGAGCTCCGTCTTGGCTTCGGCCTTCAGGACGTCGTCCTTGGAGCTCGACTTCGGCAGATCAATCGCCTTCTCAAACGCTTGGGCGGCTTCGTCGGTCTTTTTCTCCGCGACGAGAGTCCGGCCGAGCTCGAGATAATGGTTGACGTAGCCGGGATTGAGCTCGATCGCCTTGCGCAGGGCCTTTTCGGATTCGGCATAGGACCCCTTCGGGATCGAGCCGTAAATGATGCTCCCGAAGAAGCGCTTGGCGCCGCCGATCTCGTCCATCCGCCGGTGCCAGCGGCCGAGCGCGTGCCAGGCCAGGTCGTTCTTGGGATCGAGCTCGATGGCCTTGTCGATCTCGGCGCGGACCTCCTTCGAAGCGTCGATCTGCTCCTTCTTGCCGAGCATGAGCAGCCTTTTGCCGTTGGACGCGGCCAGCTGGAAATGGCCCCACGTGTCGTTGGGGTTGGCGGCCACGGCCTTGCGGGCCAGGTCGGTCGCGTCCGTGTACAGCTTCTGCTGCCGCGTCTTGACGTCCTTGTCCGTCGCGGGGATGACATCGGCGATGTCGACCATGGCCCGGGAAGCCTTGTAGAGCGCCTCGTAGTTATGGGGCTCGAGCGCCAGGGCGGCCTGGTAATGCGTGAAGGCCTTGGCATCGTCCCAGGCAGCGTAAGCCGCGTTGCCCTCGCGGACGTGGTCGGCCGCGGTCTGGGCCAGGGCCGGGGCGGCGAGACACGCCGCGATCGCGATGAGGATCAGGATTTTCTTCATGATGAACCCTCCGTGCTCTCTATTGAAGCGATTTCGGGCGAATTGTCAAGACGATGGGGTTTCGGGAGCCCGCCGGGAGGCGCGGGCGCGTTCGACGGCCAGGCCGACGGCAAAGCCGGCCGCGCCGAGCCCCAGGCCAAGGGGAAGCGACCGCGGCCAGGCGGGGATCGGCAGGATCGGCAGCCCGGCTTCGCCGAGGAAGGACAGGATCGCATAGGCGCCGCCGAGCCCGAGCCCCAGAAGACCGGCGAGCGGGGCCTTCTTCTTGAGGAACAGGGCGGCGACCCCCGGAACGAGCAGCCCCTCGGCCATGATCGCCGACGCCAGCCCGAGCGTTTTGAGGATGTCACCGAGGCGGGCGGCGATGAGGAGGGCGACAAGCGCCAGGGCCGCGGTGGAGGCCCGGGCGAGCCGGAGCGGGCGGCCCTCCGTCCCGGCCGCGGCGCGGGGCGCGGCAAGATCCTTGGTCAGGGTGAAGGCGCCGGCGTTCAGGGCGGCGTCCATGGTCGAGAAGATGGCCGCGAGAACGGTCACGAAAAGCAGGGCGGATAATCCGCTCTTCGGCGAGAGGGCGATGAAGCGGGTGACGAGCGGGGCGCCGGTCCCCCGGTCGGGGAAAAGAGGAAGGAAGAACAGGCCGGCCACGACGATGCCTGAATAGAAAAGCCCCAGGAGGATGGCCGCGCCGGCCGTGCCCCGTCGGGAGGCCGCCTCGCTCCGGGCGGCCTGCATCCGCTGCCAGGCAATGGGCGAGACCGTCCAGGCCAGGACGAAGGACAGGGCGATAAGCATGTCGCGGGGACCGCCCGCGAGCGGGTCGAGGAAGCCGGCCTTTCCGCCGGCGGCCGCGGCCGCTTTGACGGCGCCCCAGGTCGTCCGGCCCGTCAGGGCAACCACCATGCCGACGAGACCGGCCAGCAGAAGGGCGAACTGGAGAACGTGCGTGCGGGCCACGGCCCTGAGGCCGCCGGCGGCGGAATAGACCATGACGATCGCCGCGGCCAGGACCAGGCTGGGGAGAGGGGCGAGTTTCAGGAACTCGCCGAGAAACGGCCCCGCGGCGACCATCTGCGAGGCGGCGAGGACCGTCATATACCAAACGACGAGGACGGTTGTCATCAGGCCGGCCGTTTTCCCGCAGGCCCGGGCCATGATCTCGGAGGGCGTCAGGCCGGCGGCGGCCCGGATGGGCCGGGCGAGGAGCGTGAGGATGAGCAAGGTGGCCACGGCCGGGACGCCGACGATCCAGATGGCGCCGAGGCCGTCGCGGCAGGCCTCGTCCGTGGAGACGAGGAGCGAGGCCGCTCCAATCCACGAGGCGCAAAGGGAAAAGGCCACCCGGCCGGCGCCGAGCTCGCGGGAGGCCAGGAAGAAGGCGTCGAGGCTCCCGGCCTTGCGCTTCAGGCCGAGCCCGGCGGCCCAGAGCGCCGCGGCGTAGGCGGCCATGGCCAGGACAAAGGCCTTATTCATCGCCAAGGCAGTATACCAAAATGGGGGCATGGATGCTCTCGCGCCTGTCCCCTTCGAGGCTTGGTCCATGCTATAATAGCCGCCATGAATCGCTTGGGCGCGGTCGCCATGGCGTTGATCGCCGCAGCGGGCGTCCTGTTGGCCCACGAGGCGCAGTCCCCTGCCGCGCCGGCCCCGGGGAAGCCCCCCGCTTTGTCCGCCGGACAGGCCGTGGCCAAGCTCGAAAGCGCCCTCAAGGCGGTCACGACCCTCCAGGCCAGGTTCGATCAGCTCTATTATTCGATGTCGGTCTCCGAACCGCTGCACGAGAAAGGGGACCTCTTCCTCCAGAGGCCCGATCTCATGCGCTGGAACTACAAGGACCCCCAGGAAAAGGTCTTCCTCTACAAGACCGGGATCCTCGAGATGTATCTCCCGGAGGACAAGCAGCTGACCCGCACCCCGGTCTCCAAGGAGGCCCTCGAGTCCGACATCTTCGGCATCTTCCTCGGGACGATGTCCTTCGGGGACGTCTACACGATCGAGGACACCCAGTTCCCGACCGAGGCCGCCCGCGTCCGCCAGGTGAAGCTCGTCCCCAAGACGGAAGGCGATTTCGCCCATGTCCTCCTCGAGATCGACGAGACGACCTGGCTGCTGCGGCGGGCCATTTTCCTCGAGTGGGCCGGCAACAAGCGGGAATTCGACTTCAGCCAGGCCCGGACCGGCGTCCGCATCCCTGCCAAGACCTTCGTTCTGAAGGTCCCCCCAGGCACCGAGATCATCGATGACACGGCCGGCATCAAGCGCTAGCCCGGAAAAACCTTCCGCCCCGGGGACTCGTATGAATACCCGAGGGCAGGATACTCTCTCGATGACGGAAGACCGCCAGTTCGTGTCCCGGGCCCTCAAGGGAGATCGCAAGGCCTTTGAAATGATCGTTCGCAAGTACGAGCAGCCGCTCACGAGCTACCTCGGCCGCGTGACCGGGGAGCGGGAGGCGGCGCTTGATTTCGCCCAGGAGATTTTTGTCAAGGCCTATTGCTCGTTGGCCTCCTTCCGGCCCGAGTTCAAGTTCTCGACGTGGCTCTTCAAAATCGCCTCGAACCACCTCATCGACCACTGGCGGAAGAAGAAGCTCGCGACCGTCTCCCTCGATCAGCCGATCGACAACGAGGACGGCGAGGTCCTGCCGCAGGTCGCCGATCCGGGGCCCTCGGTCGTCCGGAAGTTCGAGCTGGCGGAGATCCGGCAGAAGATCGAACGGGCCCTCAGCTCGGTCCCGGCCGGGCTGCGCGAGCTCTTCGTGCTGAGGCACGTCAATGAGTTCTCCTACGAGGAGATCGCCGACCTCAAGGGCCTGCCCGTCGGGACGGTCAAGAACCGGGTCTTTCAGGCCAAGGAACTTTTAAGAAAGAGGATGGAGGAGTCGTGACGATCGTGACGCCGTGTCCGCGCCCCGAAGACCTCTATTTCTATCTCGAGGGCGAGCTGGGGCCCTACGACGCCGCGAAGCTCGAAGAGCATATCGAGGGCTGCGACGCCTGCCGCGAGGCCCTGGCCGAGCGGCGGCGGCTCCACGAGGCCTTCGTCTCGCTCCCGCCGTTCGAGGTCCCCGAGGGCTTCGCCCGGTCGGTCATGGAGAGCCTGCCCGAGCCGGAGAAGCGGCCGCTCGCATGGCTGGCGCCGCTTGTCACGGCCGCGGCGGCGCTGGGCGTGGGCCTCATCGGCTTCAACCTCTTCACCGGCCTGAGCGTCTTCGACATCCTCGTCGCCCTCAACGGCTTCTTCGGCCAGGCCGTCGCCCAGGTCACGCCGGCCGCCGTCAAGGCCATCAAGGTCGCGGGCATCGTCCTAAAGGTCGCCGGCGACATCCTGGTCGCGGCCCTTTCCGGCCTGACGACCGTGATCCGCCTTCTGGGCCCCCAGGGCGCTCTCGCCATCGGCCTGCTCGTCCTCCTCGTGACCCTCGCGGTCATCGGGGCGAGGCGATTCCTGAACCAGGGAGAACAATCATGATGAAGAAGATACTGACGCTGGTCCTGTTCGGACTCATCGTCTTGGCCCCGCTCGCCACCCCGGCCGCGGCCCGAGCGGCGGTCAGCTCCCAGAAAGAGATCCACGTCGCCCCGGGGGAGACGAGCGAAGCGATCCTCAGCTTCGGAGGGAACGTTCTCGTCGAAGGCCAGGTCAAGGGCGACGTCGTCGTCATCGGCGGCTCGATCACGATCGCCGGCGACGTCGATCAGTCCGTCGTCGGCATCGGCTCTCACATCGTCGTCCAGTCGACGGCCCGGATCGGCAAGGACCTGGCCGCGCTCGGCGGCAGCCTCGAGAAGGAGCCCGGCTGCACGATCGGCGGCGACACGACCTATTTCCAGACCCGCGAGCTCGGGGAGCGCCTGTTCCGCGACGGCCACCTCTTCCGGGGCGCGTTCTCGCTGTCGCTCATCCCGCTTATCCTGGCCGTCAAGCTGGTTATGATCTTCCTCTGGCTGATCGTCGCCGTGATCGGGGCGGCCCTCTTCCCGAAGCCGATCGCCTACGCCGCCGGGGAGCTCCGTAAGCACTTCTGGCCGGCGTTCGGGATCGGCCTCGCGGCCATCCTCGTCTTCACGATGGCCATGATCTTCGCCGCCCTGCTGAGCATCATCCTCATCGGCATCCCGATCGTCCTGGCCCTGGGCGTGGCCGGGTTCATCATCAAGATCTTCGGCCGCCTGGCCGTTTTCTATTTCCTGGGCGCGGCCGCGCTCGGCGCCGCCCGGGGGCGGAGCGTCTCGGCCATGGGCGGGGTGCTGATGGGCCTCGTGATCTTCAGCCTGGCCGGGTTCGTGCCGGTCCTCGGTTTCCTGTTCACGTTCGGGCTGAACGCGGCCGGCTGGGGCATCGCCCTCCGGACGAAGTTCGGGTCGCGCGAGAACTGGTTCGTGAAGACGGCCGCCTAGGGAGCAAACTCCGGGAAGCGACCGTCCAGAAGCGCGACGGAGCGACTCGAAGGAGCGCTTCTGGGAAATATCTGAACAAAGAGTCACGCCCTTCCCGAAGGGCGCTTATCGTTCCAAAATCTCTTTCTCTTTAGCGGCGGCGAGCTCTTCGGCCTTGGCGATCGTCTCGTCGAGGAGCTTCTGGAGCGACTCGAGGCCCGAGAACTTCTCGTCCTCGGTGATCTCCTTTTCCTTCTCCAGCTCCTCGATGAACTCCTTGGACTCCCGGCGCATGTTGCGCAGGGCCGTCTTCTCCTCCTCGAGCATCTTGCCGATCTTTTTGGCCATCTCCCGGCGGCGTTCCTCGTCGAGGGGCGGGATGGGGACGCGCAGGAGCTTGCCATCGTTGAGGGGGTTGAGGCCGAGGTCGGCGCCGCGGATGGCCTTGTCGACCGGCTCCAGCATGGAGGGGTCGTAGGGCTGGACGACGAGGAGGGTCGGCTCGGGGACCTTGATGGTGGCCACCTGGTTGACCGGCGTGGGCACGCCGTAATAGCTGACCTTGATCTCCTCGAAGATGCTGATATTGGCCCGGCCGGTCCGGAGCATGCCGATCTCCTTGCGGAAATGGTCGGCCGAGGCCTTCATCTTCTTGGCCGTATCGTTGAGCACGTCTTTGACCATGGTCTTCCTCTCGAAAGCGGATGGGAATACGAGGCGATATTAGAATAGGGCGCAGGACGTGTCAAGGAACCCAAGATACGGGTCTGACCCTCTTAATAGACGCGGGTGCCGATATTCTCGCCCATCACGGCCCGCTTGATGTTGCCGCCCTGGCCCAGGGCGAAGACGAGGATGGGCATGCCGTTGTCGCTGCAGAGCGAGATGGCCGTTGCATCCATGACGTTGAGGCCCTTCTTGAGGACGTCGATGTAGCGGATGCTCTTGAACCGCTTGGCCGACTTGTCGGTCATCGGGTCCGATGTGTAGACGCCGTCGACCTTAGTCGCCTTGAAGATGATATCGGCCCCGATCTCGAGGGCCCGCTGGGCCGCGGCCGTGTCGGTCGTGAAGAAGGGGCAGCCGATGCCCGCCGAGAAGATGATGATCCGGCCCTTCTCCATATGGCGGATGACGCGGCGCCGGATGAATGGCTCGGCCACCGACTTGATCTCGATGGCCGAGACGTGGCGGGTGTCGGCCCCGGCCCGGTCGAGCGCGGCCTGGAGGGCGACGCCGTTGATGACCGTCGCCAGCATGCCCATCTGGTCGGCCGAGCCCTGGTCGATGCCTTCTTTGATGCCCTTGGCCCCCCGGAAGAGGTTCCCGCCGCCGATCATGATGGCCACGTCGACCCCGAGTTCGTGGACGTCCTTGATCTCGCGGGCGACGGCCAGGGCCCGGTTGAAATCGATGCCGGTCGAAACGTCGCCGAGGAACGATTCCCCGGAGAGCTTCAACAGGATGCGCTTGTAGGCGGGTTTCGGGTCTTTGGGTGTGGGCATAGGATCGGCTCCGCGGCCTATTCTAACCCCGCACGGGGCCGGAGTTCAATCCTGGCCGAGCTCGAAGCGCGCGAACCGCCCGACCTTGATGTTCTCGCCCATCTTCTGGACGAGCTTGGTCACGAGGTCCCGGACCTTGATCTTGTCGTCGCGAATGTAGGGCTGCTCGAGGAGACAAACCTCTTCGAAGAACTTCAGCAGCTTGCCGGTGACGATCTTCTCCATGATCTCGGGAGGCTTCTTCATGTCGCCGAGCTGGGCCTGGATGATCTCCTTCTCCTTCTCGACGATGTGCGGCGGCACGTCGACGGCGGCGACCCACTTGGGCTTGGCCGCGGCGACCTGCATGGCCAGCTCCTTGACGAGCTCCTGGAACTCGCAGTTGCGGGCGACGAAGTCGGACTCGCAGTTGAGCTCGACGAGGACGCCGATGCGGCCGTTCATGTGGATGTAGGAGCCGATCGCGCCTTCCTTGGCGGCCCGGCCGGACTTGGCCTCGGCCCGGGCGTAGCCCTTCTTGCGCAGCAGCTCGATGGCCTTGTCCATATCGCAGCCGCACTCGCCCAGGGCGGCCTTGCACTCCATCATGCCGATGCCGGTGCGCTCGCGCAGCTCTTTGACTTTTTCTGCCGTGACTTCCATGATCGTCCTCTTTCCGTCCGTCAGACCTCTTCGGTCCCTTCGGGCGCCGCGGCGCCTTCGGCCGCCGGCGCGGCCTCCCCGGCCGACTTCTCCTCGAGGAGCTCCTTGCTGATTCGGTTCTTCTTGCCCTCGATGATCGACTCGGCGGCCTTCGAGGCGAACAGCTCGATGGCCCGCACGGCGTCGTCGTTGCCGGGGATGGGATAGGTGATGACCTCGGGGTCGCCGTTCGTGTCGACGACGGCCACGATGGGGATGTTCATCTTGTGGGCCTCGGCGATGGCGATCGTCTCCTTGGACGAGTCGATGATGAAGATGACCCCGGGCAGCCCTGCCATGGTCTTGAGGCCGCCCAGGTTCTTCTGGAGCTTCCGGTAGACCTTCTCGAGCTTGGACTGCTCCTTCTTGGACAGGATGTCCCAGCGGCCGTCCTCCTTCATCTCCTCGAGCTCCTTGAGCTTGTCGACGCTCGTCCGGACGACGCCGAAGTTCGTCAGGAGGCCGCCCAGCCAGCGCTGGTTGACATAGGCCGACTCGCACTTGGTGGCGTAGTCGCGGACGATGTCCTGGGCCTGCTTCTTCGTGCCGACGAAGAGGATCATCTTGCCCTCTTCGGCGACGGAGCGGAGGTAGTTCAGGGCTTCCTTGAAGTTCTTGATCGTCTTCTGCAGGTCGACGATATAGATGCCGTTCCTCTGGCCGAAGATGTATTCCTTCATCTTCGGGTTCCAGCGCTTGGTCTGGTGCCCGAAGTGGACGCCCGCCTCCAAGAGTTCTTTCATCGTTACGGAAACCACGGTCAGCCTCCTCTTTAGCGCTTGTGATACTGAGGAGCCTTGCGGGCGCCCAGCAATCCGTATTTCTTGCGTTCCTTGACCCGGGCGTCGCGCGTCAGCAGGCTGGCGGACTTGAGCACGGGCTTGAGCTCGCGGTTGAACTCGACGAGGGCCCGGGAGATGCCGAGCCGGATGGCCTCGGCCTGGCCCTTGGCGCCGCCGCCGCTGACCCGGAGGAACATATCGAACTTGTCCTCGGTCTCGGTCAGCTGGAGCGGCTGCCGGATGATGATCTTGAGGGCGTCGAGCTTGAAGTAATCGCCGAAGGGCCGCGGCCTCTTGTTGACATACAGGGTGATGTCGCCCTTCCCCGAACGCAGGAAGACGCGGGCGATCGACGATTTCCTCTTCCCCGTTCCGTAATATTGGATCAGACTCAAAGGGGCCTCCTAAAACTTGTATTCCTGGGGGTTCTGGGCTTCGTGGGGGTGGGAGGGTCCGCGGTAGACCTTGAGCTTCTTGTAGAGGGCCCGGCCGAGCTTCCCCTTGGGAACCATGCCCCAGACGGCCTTCTTGATGACGTCTTCCGGGCTGCGGGCCAGGAGGTCCTTGAGGGTCTCCTCTTTGATCCCGCCCGGATACTGCGAATGGTGGTAATACTTCTTCTGGTCGAGCTTGCGCCCGGTGACCTTGATCTTCTCGGCGTTGATGACGACGACGAAGTCCCCGGTGTCCAGGTGGCTCGTGAACTGGGGCTTCCGCTTGCCCCGGATCAGGTCGGCGACCTCGGTGGCCAGGCGGCCGAGGATCCGGCCGTCGGCGTTGACCAGCCACCACTTTTGTTCGATCTCGTGACTTTTAGGAATAAAGGTCCTCATGAGCTTCTAACCTTACGCAAGAGATAGAAAGACGCTCTAGAATACTGAAATCCCGCCGAAAAGTCAACAGGATGTCCGATCTCTCAGGCCTGTCCGAGACCCCGGTCCCCCCAGGGGGCACGGAGCTGCCGGTACCCCTTTCCCAGGGCCAGCCGGATGATGAGGATCCCGGCCAGGAAGCCCCCGATATGGGCGAACCAGGCCACTCCGCCGCCCAGGCCGACGTTGAGGATCTGGAGGACGAACCAGAGGCCCAGGACGAGCCCGGCCGGGATGGCCACGACGTCGATGTAGAAGATGAGGAAGATGAACGTCTTGACCCGGGCCCGGGGATAGAGCAGCCAGTAGGCCCCGAGCACTCCGGCGATGGCCCCGCTCGCCCCGATCATGGGCAGGCGGGACGAGGGCTGGACGGCGATATGGGTCAGGGCGGCGGCGACGCCGCTCGCCAGGTAGAACAGGGTGAAGCGGACGGGTCCGAGCCGGTCCTCGATGTTGTTGCCGAAGATCCAGAGATAAAGCATGTTGCCGAGGAGGTGGAAGAGGCTGCCATGGAGGAACATGCTCGTCAGGATCGTCAGCAGCGGTGGGAAAGCGGCCGGCTCGGCCAGGCTCCGGAAATGGGTGATCTCGAAGGGGACGGCGCCGAACCGCAGCGCGGCCATCTGGAGCCCGTGAGGCGCCACGGCCTGGACGAGGAAGACGACCGTGTTGAGGGCGATGAGCCCCACCGTGACGTAGGGAAAGCGCGAGGTCGGGTTGTCGTCGCGGAGCGGGATGAACAACCGGTCGCCGTCGGAGCTACTTCTTCAGCTCTTCCTCGAGCTTCTTGCGGTCGGCGGCCCGCTTGCGGAGCTCCTGGAACTTCTCGAGGTACCGGTCGCCCTCGGCGTTGTAGCGGGCTTCCTTCTCGGGCTCGAGCTTGGACAGAACGGCCTTGTAGAGGGGGCCCATCCAGGCGTAGGGCTCGGGGTAGTTCGGGTCGAGCTCGATGGCCTTGCCGATCGACCGCAGGGCCTCCTGGGCCATCTTGAGCCGGGTGTCCGCGGTCAGGAACTGGAAACGGAAGGACCGCGACCACTGGTTGACGCCCAAGGCCAGCCAGGCCTCGGCGGAGTCGGGCTGAAGGCTGATCCTCTTCTGCCAGAACTCGGCAGCCCGCTCGTAGGCCTTGAGCAGCTCCTCGGGACCGCCAGAGCCTTCCTGCAGGTAGGTCGCCATGTAAGCGTAGCCCTGCGGATTGTCCGGGTCGGTCTCGATGCGGCGCAGGTACATGGACTCGGCCTTCTTGGCGACGTCCTTGTTGTCGGCGGAATAGCGCTTGTAGAACTCGGCCACGACGTAGTAGTTGCTCATGTTCTCGGGCTGGAGCTCGATGATGCGGAGGTAGAGCTTCTCGGCCTCGGGGAACTTGCGCAGCTTGTCGTACATGTCGCCGAGCGAGTAGATGACGTCCTTGTTGTTGGGCTCGATCCCGTAGGCCTTGGTCAGGGCGTCCAGGGTCTTCTTCTCGAGGTCCTTGTTCAGGGAGGTGTCGACGCCGGGCTTGTAGAGCTGTTTGTAGCTCTCGCCCAGGAACCGGTAGGCCTGGGTCAGCCCCGAGTTGTACTTGAGGGTCGCTTCGTACTCGGTGATGGCTTGGCGGTATTTGTTCTCGCGGAACAGGGCGTTGGCCCTGTTGAAGTGGTAGTTCGCGGCCAGCTTCGAGTAGGAGATATTCTGGCAGCCCGTGACCGCGACGACGATCGCGAGCGCGGCTGCGGCGATGATGATTCTCTGGGTCTTACGAGACATTGGACCTCCTTACAGTCAAACGCCGGTCACAGAGAAAGATAGAAACCTATTTATAAACGATGCCTCCCCTAAAGTCAAGAAAAAAGCCCCCGGTCCGCGCCCCGGGACTGGCCGGGCGGGGCCGCCGGTCAGCTCGTCCGGACGATGAGGCGGAGCGGGGTCCCGGCGAAGCCGAATTCCTGCCGGAGGGACTCGACGAGGTGCTTCTCGTAGGCCGGCGAGAGAGGCCCCCGGGCGCCCAGGAACAGGATGAAAGTCGGCGGCCGGACGCCCTTCTGTGTGATGTAGCGCAGCTTGGCCCGGGCCCCGCTCTTCAGGCGGGGCGGATGCGATTCGGCCGTCCGGGCCAGAAACTCGTTCAGCTTCGAGGTCTCGACCCTGATGGCGCCCCCCCGGTAGACCAGCTCCGCCGTGTCGAGGATCTTGACGACGCGCTGGCCGGTCCGGGCCGAAACGAACAGGAGAGGGGCGTAGGAGACGAAACCGAGCTTGCCGAAGACCCGCTCGCGGACCGCGTCGGGCCGGACGGCGTCCTTGTCGACGAGGTCCCACTTGTTGAGGACGAGGACGAGCGGCCGCCCCGACTCGAGGGCCAGCTGGGCGATGCGGGCGTCCTGGCGGGTCGGGAACTCCTGGACGTCGAGGACGAGGCAGACGACGTCGGCCTGGCGGATATTGGCCTTGGCCCGGACGATGCCGGCCTTCTCCCGGCCGTCCTCGGTCGCGGCCATCTTGCGGATGCCGGCCGTATCGACCAGGCAGAAGGGCTTGCCGTCGCGGAGGATGAGGGTGTCCGTGCTGTCGCGGGTCGTGCCCGGGATCTCGCTGACGATGAGGCGCTCTTCGCCGACGAGCCGGTTGACGAGCGACGTCTTGCCGACGTTGGTCCGGCCGACGATGGCGATCCTGAGGGGCTCCTCGGCGGCGGCCGGGGATTCCCCGCCCGGCGGCAGGGCGGCGGCGACGGCTTCCTCGAGGCGGTCGATATTGATCTTGTGCTCGGCGGAGATGAAGTGGATGTCTTTCTCGCCGAGCCGGTAGTAATCGGCGGTCATCGATTCCTCCTTGGCGGGGGAATCGAACTTGTTGACGACGAGAAGGATCTTCAGGCCGCGCCGCTTCAGCTGCAAGTAGAGGTCCTCCTCGGCGGAGGCGATGTCGCGCTGGCCGTCGAGGACGAACAGGACCAGGTCGGCGGCGGCGGCCTCGGAGAGGGCCTTCTCCCGGACTTTGTCGCTCAGGGGCTCATCGGCGACGCCGAAGAGGCCGCCGGTGTCGACCAGGGTGAAGCGGCGGCCGCCCAGGGTGCACGTGGCGGCGAGGCTGTCGCGGGTCATGCCCGGGTCGGAGTGGACGAGGGACTTGCGGCGGCCCAGGAGGCGGTTGAACAGAGTCGACTTGCCGACGTTGGGGAAGCCGGCGATGACCACCCGGGGGAGCTTCGTCACGGCCGGCTCCGGGTCACTTCGCGACGAGGGAATAGTCGGGCAAGAAGGCCCGCGACAGGTCGACGTGCCCGCCGAGTGTCTCGCGCTCGGCGCCCTCCACGAGGAGGACGACCCTCTTGACGGCCGGGAAATTGGAGACGAGTGTGTCGACCACGGCGTAGACCGCGGCCAGCTCGGCCGTCGAGCCGTAGGAAAAGTTCTCGACGATCTCGCGGCTGAAATCGACCGTGGCCACGCCGTCCTTGGTGACGAAGACCTGGCGGACCCGGGTGCCGGGCGGCAGCGGCGAGGAGAAGCCCTCCTCGGAGCCGCGGACGAGCTCGGCCAGGGCCCGCGCGGCCTCGTCGGATGCGGCCGGGCCGGCCGGGATCTCGCGGGTCTCCTTGTGAAGGAGATCGTCCTCGTCGACGAAGAAGAGGGTCACGGTCCGGGCGGCCGCCTTCCCGGCGGGCGCGACCGGCTCCTGGGGAACGTTGGTCTCGACGAATCGCTTGACCTTCTCCCCGCCCCCGCCCGTAAAGAAAACAATGACCAGGACGAGCAGCACGAGAGCCAGGGCGCTCAGGAGGAGGGCCTGCTTGGAGATGCCGCCTTTGTTCTTGTCGGCCATGGCGCCCTACCCTTTCCCCTTGAGGAAGACGCCCAGGCCGCGGTAGATGGCCTCGGCGACCTTGTTCTGGAAATCGTCGGAGGCCAGCTTCTGCTCCTCGTCGGGATTGGAGATGAAAGCCGTCTCGACCAGGATGGCCGGGCAGGCGACGCCGGTCAGGACCCGGAACGGGGCCTGCTTGACGCCGCGGTTGCGCGTCCCGAGCATGGCATCGAGCTCGCCCTGAACGAGGTCGGCCAGGCGGCTGCTCTGCTTGATGTAGGCGTTCTGGGCCATGTCCCAGAGGATCATCATTAGGTCGTCGCTCGAGGACGGGTCGATCCGGCTCTGGAGCTCGTTCGAATTGTTCTCGAGGTAGGCCAGGCGGCGGGTGTCCTCGTCGGTGGCGTTGAGGCTGAGGAAGAACGTCTCCGAGCCGGCCGCCTTGCGCTGGACCGAGCCGTTGGCGTGGATGCTGATGAACAGGCCGGCCTTGTGGTTGTTGGCGGTCGCGGCGCGGTTCTCGATCGAAACGTCGACGTCGCGGTCCCGGGTCAGGACGACCTCGAAGCCCATGTCCTTTTCGATGAGGGCCTTGAGCTTGAGGCTAATGGCCAGGGTGATGTCCTTCTCCAGGTTGCCGAAGCGGCCCTTGGCCCCGGTCTCGAGGCCGCCGTGGCCGGGGTCGATGACGACGGTCCGGAGGGGCCGCTCCTGGGCCGTCGCGGCGGGTGCCAGGACGGCCAGGGCCAGCGCGGCCGCCGCCAGGCTATGCATCACGGTTCTCATGATCGGGTCTGGTGGAGGCGGCGGGAATCGAACCCGCGTCCGAAAGCATTCAACAGCAGGTCTCTACACGCTTATCCTCTTCTTTGATCTCGCCCCGCGGCGCCCGGAGAGGAAGGGCGCCGCAGCGCCAGCCCCGAAGGTTTTTCGCTCCCCGGCCTCAGGGCCGGACCGGTTCGCTATCCCGCCCGTTTGACGCTCCCGGAACCCTGCGGGAGGGGATCCCGGGAACGGCGAGCCTTTCTATTAGGCCGCGACTGCTAAAGGTTCTGCAGTTAAGTTGTTTCCACCGGTTTAGCGAGGTGGGTGGGACCTCGGCGTGCAACCTGTGTCTCATTACCTCCGTCGAAACCAGTTCGCCCCCAGTCTCCTTTCACCGCTTTATTATAGGGGCGTCCGCCCGGTAATTCAAGAGCGGTTGACTCGGCCTCCGGTCCCGCTTTATTATCCGAGGGAGACCCCATCCTCAAGGAGAGCCCCATGCCCAACGCGATGATCTTAAAAAGGACCTCTGCTTTCGCGATCGCGCTCGTCCTCGCCCTGGCGGTCCTGGCCGCCTGCGGACCGGAGAAAACGGCCAAGGAACCCGCCGCGCCGGCCGCCGCCGCGGCCGCGCCTGCGGAGCTCCTGGCGCCCGTGCCGCCGATGGGCTTCAACACCTGGAACAAGTTCGGCTGCAACGTCGACGAGAAGCTCATCCGGGAGACGGCCGACGCTATGGTCGAGACCGGCATGCTCGACGCCGGCTACAAGTACCTGGTCATCGACGACTGCTGGCAGGTCGACCGCGATCCGAGCGGCCGGATCATCGCCGATCCGCAGCGTTTCCCGGGCGGCATGAAGGCCCTGGCCGATTACGTCCATTCGAAGGGCCTTAAGTTCGGCCTCTACTCCGACATCGGCCCCAAGACCTGCGCCGGACGGCCGGGCGCGGCGGGCCACTTCGAGATCGACGCCGCCACCTACGCCGAATGGGGCATCGATTACATCAAGGTCGATTGGTGCAACTGCGACGACCTCAACGCGCCCGAGGAATACGCGAGGTTCCGCGACGCCCTGCGCAAGGCGGGCCGGCCGATCGTCCTGAGCCTCTGCGAATGGGGCCGGAACGACCCCTGGAAGTGGGCCAAGGGCGTCGGCCAGCTCTGGCGAACGACCTCCGACATCGGCGACGAGTGGCAGAGCGTCGTCTGGATCGTCGGCGCCAACTCCCGCCTCGCCGACGCGGCCGGGCCCGGCGGCTGGAACGATCCCGACATGCTCGAAGTCGGCAACGGCGGCATGACCTTCGACGAATACAAGACCCATTTCTCGCTCTGGGCCGTCATGGCCGCTCCGCTCATGGCCGGGAACGACCTCCGCGGCATGAGCGAGGAGACGAAGTCGATCCTGCTGAACAAAGAGGTCATCGCCATCGACCAGGATCCGCTCGGCGTCCAGGGCCGCGTCGTCATCGAACGGGGTTACGGCGGCCAGGTCTGGATGAAGCCCCTCGCCGACGGCTCCAAAGCCGTCGCCTTCGTGAACTACTCCGGCCGCGAGCTGGCCCAATATGTCCGCTGGTCGCAGATCGGCCTGCCGCCCGGGCCGGCCCGGATCCGCGACCTCTGGGCCCACGCCGATATGGTGACGCACACGGACACGGGCAAGCGCTACGACGAGCGCTTCGAGGTCAAGGTCCCCTCCCACGGCGTGGTGCTGGTCCGGATCTGGCCGGACGGCCTCGCAAAGTAACTCAGCGAATGAACTGGTAGGCGATCACCGTGTAGGCGTGCCAGGTATAGGTGTCGCCTTCCTTGACCGGGTGGACCCAGATCTTGACCTTGTTGACCGTCGGGACGAGCACGGCGGCCCACTGTGAGACCGGGACCGGCAGGGTGAACGTCACGACGTTCGTCGCGCCCGTCCAGGTAAAGGAGCCGACCACGGTCTGCAGGTCGCCCGCCGTGTCGAGCTTGACGGTCAGGTTCACGGGCGTCGCCCAATCCCAGCAATCGTAAGTCGAGACGACCATGCTGCTGGTGTCGGCCTTATAGCCTTCGGCGATCTTGGTCATCTCGTGGAGCTTCATCGGGGCCAGGACGAGGTCCTCGACGACCCACTGCTTGGTCGCCCCGCTCGCATCCCAGGTCAGGTCCGCCCAGGCGAAGACCCACAGGTGGGCCGTCTGGGCCGCGCCGACCATGTCGATCAGGCCCTGGCGGTCAGCCGAGTGGCTGGGATTCGTCTCGCCGTAGAACCACCAGCTGAATTCATGGCTGGAGACGGCGCTGTAGATGAGCGTCCTGTTCCGCCAGAACCAGCCGAGCTTGAAGTTGTCGAGCGTGGGCTCGTTGACGATCCCCTCGACGTGGGCGAACTGGATGTTGACCGACTTGGCGATCTTCGGCGTGACGTTCTCGTCAACGGAGACGATCTCGACGCGGAAGCCGCGCGTAACGTACCGCAGGCCGTCGAGCCCGGTCACGCCCATGTCGACGCCCTGGAAAGCCCAGGTCGTATCGGCGTTGATAAAGACCGTTTCGGCGTCCCAATCGCAGCGGTGGTGATGGTCGCCCGTCGACTGCTCCTCGGTCTTCTTCCCCTGGATGCTCAGCCACGTGTCTCCGACCCGCCGGACCAGACCCTCGGGGGTGAACTGGGGCAGCTTGTCGATGGTATCGGCATACCAGACGCGCCGGGCATAGAGGCTGCCGTCGGCGTTCATGTTCGAGGCGACCAGGGCCGACCAGGCGTTGATGTGGGCCGGATCCGAGAACTTGGTGAAGTCCCCGGCCACGGCCTTGCCGGACGAAACGTCGACGTAAACGGTGTTGCCGTTGCCAGTGAACGAGATCTCGGCGCCCTGGAGGTTCTTGATCTTGAACGTGGCCGTGCCGTCGGTGTTGCCCGCGGCCGCGGTGATCGTGCCGATGGTGCGGGCGAACTGGATCTTCGAAAGGTTCGCCGGCAGGGCCCGGTGCCGGACCTTCAGGTTGATGACGACCTTGCCGTCGATGTTGACGATCGAGAGCGGATGGGACAGGTCGAAATCGATGCTGACGACGTTGTTCTTGTCGGCCTCGACGACGAGGTCGGGGTCAAGATCGACCTTGATCTCGCCCGTGCCGCTCGGGTCGACGACGGTGATGTTCTCGGCGGCGATGGGCGTCGTGCCGTCGGCCGGGATGAGGGTCATCGAGGACGGCTGCGTGTTCATGACGAGCTTGAGCCGGTCATACGTCCCGGCGGCGATCGAGCCGGCGTTCAGGATGTCGGAGATCCCGCTCAGGTCGATGAGATTGACCTTGCCGGAGGCGGGATCGGACGTGTTGGCCGTCCAGAAGGTCTCCCAGCCGTCGGCGCCCTGCCGGTGAAGGCTGGCGGACAGGAAATGGACGGTCACTTCCGTCCAGTCGTCGGTCGGGCCGTCGGTCATGAGCATCATCAGGTTGCCCGTGCCGCCGCCGCCGATCATGTTGCAGGACGTAACGAGTCCCACAACGGAAAGGACAAGGACGAGGGTGATCGAACCGCGCCAAAAGCGACTCATGGATCCTCCTTCGAGCTTGAATCAGGCCGGAAAGATTTTTAGCCCCTTGCCGCATTTATCATAAGCCTCCCCGAGGGAGGTGTCAAACGGGTTTTCGGGCGGCATGGACCTCACTTCCTGGCCGGAATTTTTCCAGAAGCAAGGCCGGGCGGCATCCCCGGGAAAGGGGATTCGGCCGGGTATAAGGGCGGCTTCCTGGCTAGCCTTTCCCGCGGCTCCCGAGACCCTTGAAACCATCGGTTCCTCTGCCTTCGTTAGATGCCGGGGAGCCGCGAACCTTTGCGGCCCGAGGGGATCTAGCGCGCCACGGCCGGTTTCTCGAGGAGGGCGGCCGTCGCCGCCGCCGCCTGTTCGAGGGCCTCGGCCAGCCGCGACAGGCGCTCATTCAGATCGGCGGCGAGGGCCTCCCGCTTGGGGCGCAGCCCGGCCACGGCCCGGGCGTATTGGCCCGCCTCGATCAAGCGATACTCGGGAACGACGTCGATCGGCCGCGGCAGGTGGCCTTGGGCGCCCCAGTGGATGCGCTCGAACGACGGGTCGAGCCGGGCGATGTAGCCGAGGTAAACGGGATGGCTGAAGGCGACCCCGAGCCTGGTCAGGTAGACGCCGCCCAGGGCCTTCAAGGCGGCCGTCTTGTCCGGACGGGCCGCGCCGAGCGCGTCCAGGGCCGCGTCGATCCCCCGCAGGTCTTTGAGCACCGGCTGGTAGGGGAAGACGGTGGCATCGTCCTCGGCGGGGGCGAGGCCGGTCAAGGCGACGTTGAGCGTCTTCTCGACGGCGAGCAGCCCCGCGTTCACGGCCGCGATCCTCCCGGCCGGGATGGCCGCCCGCGCCGCCTCGAAAGCGGCCGCCGCCCCCCCGAACGAGGCGACGGCTTCGCCGGCGCGCGAAACGGCCGCCGGATCCGCGCCCGCCGCTTCGGCCTCGTCCGTCTTCCACGCCATGGCGAGGTCGGCGGCTCGCGCTTCCAGGCTGTAGGGCAGCAACCCGCCGTCGAGCTCCCCGACCGCCCGGAAGATCCATTTGGCGATCCCGGCCAGGTGGTCGAAGTCCACGAGCGCCCGGGTCTCGAGGTTCGAGTGATAGAGTGTGTCGTAAGCCTCGGTCTGGACGTTGATCTTGAAGCTCGGCACGCCCGCGGCGGTGAAGGTCCACTGATCGTTCCACGAGGCGACCGGCGTCAGCACCTCGACGCCGTGGGCCAGGAGGTCCGTCGAGCGGGCCGTGAGCGCCTCGAGCCAGGGCTTGAGCTCGGGCGAGGTCCGCAGCGTCAGTGGCGCGCCCTTGAGGGCCATGGTCTCGAGGTTGACGAAGGCCCGCACCCGCCCGGCCCAGTCGGGATGGTCGCGTGTCGCCGCCCACCACGCTCCGACGATCCATTCATAATAGGAATCCGTGTAGCCGAACTCCTCGCCGGTCGTCGCCAGGAAGACGACGGTCGAGCCGGGCCGAAAGCCGCTCGCCGTCATTGCCCTGGCGATCGTGAGCATGTTGACGAGCGCGCCCGTGTCGTCGGCCCCGGCCCGGAAATGGGCGTCCTGATGGGCCGCGAGAAGGACGATCTGGCCGTCCCGGCGCGCGCCCGGGATCTCGCCGACGACATTCATCCCCCGGCCGCCGTCCTTGGCCAGCTTGACCTTTTCCTGGAGCGCGAGCGTCCCCGTGACCGGCCCGGCCGCGAGATCGGCCTTGAGTCGATCGCTGTCGCGGCGGGCGATATAGATCCACGGCGGCAGCTCCGCGCCGTACTGGCCGTCGAAGCTCCCCAGCGCCGCCGGGTCGGCCGAGAAGTATCGCGGATCGTCCGGCGTGTAGCTGCAGACGATCCCGGCCGCGCCGCGGTGCTTGGCCTCCATGGCCGGGAGGGAGATCCACCACGAGCCGAGCCGGAGGTCGAGGAGGACGATCTTGCCGGCGACGTCGCCGGCGGCGTCGAAATCGGCGGCCGTGCCGCCCTTGGCATAGACGATAGGGGCCCTGATCCCCCCTTTGGGCGTGGGCGGCACGCCGGCGAAGGTCGAGGCGGTCATTTCGCGGCCCGCCACGGTCAAGGACGCGCCTTCGAATTCGAAGACGTCGACCGGGACGGGCTCGAGCCGGACATTGGACAGGCCGGCCGCCTTCATCTCCGCCGCGACCCGCTCGCTCACGGCCCGCTCGGCCGTGGTCCCGGCCCAGCGGAAGCCTAGCTCGGGATCGGTGCCAAGCGAGCAGAAATAGGTCTCGAGACCCTGCGGGAAGCCGGCGGTCAAGAGCCGGTCGACGGCCTCGTCGAACGAGCCGCGTCCGGGCCGCGCGCAGGAGAGTCCGATAGACAAAAGGACCGGCAGGGCCCAAAGGCCCATCCGGCATCGACGCGATTTGGCTCTGTTCATGGGGGCAAGATACCAACCGCCACGCGGGCGCGTCAAGGCCGGCGCTTGCGGCCCCGGAGCGGCGGACATACAATGCCGTCATCAAGGAGGGCCCGGCCATGATCCGAAGATTCTTCGCCACCGACGATGGCCTCGCCGGAACGGTCCTGCGCGTCGCGCTCGGCGCCATCATGTTCCCGCACGGCGCGCAGAAGCTCCTCGGCTGGTTCGGCGGCCGCGGCTACGAAGCGACCGTCCAGGGTTTCGTGAACGGCCAGCACATCCCTGAGATCCTGGCCATCGCCGTCATCATGGCCGAGTCGGTCGGGGCGGTCGCCCTAGTCGCCGGCTTCTTCACGCGGCTCGCGGCCCTGGCCATCGGCATCGACATGACCGTGGCCATCATTCTCGTCCATTGGAAGAACGGTTTTTTCATGAACTGGTCGGGGAAGGCCGCTGGCGAGGGCTTCGAATACCACCTGCTGATGATCGCCATCGCCCTCGCCCTGATCCTTAAGGGCGGCGGACGATGGTCCGTCGACGGGACGGCCGCCAAACGGCTGAAAAGGAAGAGATGAGGCGCAGGCCTTGTCTCGGCCCGGTCCTGCTCGGGACGCTTCTCGCCCTGTCCTGTCGATCGAGCTCCCCAAGCCCACGGGGCGCCTAGACATCGAAGTCTCCTACAACCACCACTTTCCCTGGAAACTGTAAAAGTGGAGGTTTGACCCCTTCTGGCTATGCCCTGGCTTGACGGTACATGGCCAGGGAGCGGACGCTTTCGGCGCCGTGGTCCAGCATGGGCGCGGGATAGCCGCCCGGACGCCGCCCCTCGAACCGGTCGAGGCGATGGATGAGATCGGCCCCGGCCTGGGCCAGCTCCGGGACCCATCGCTTGACGTAGGCCGCGTCGGGATCGAAGCGCTTCTGCTGCAGCCAGGGATTGAAGATGCGGAAATAGGGCGCGGCGTCGCAGCCCGTCGAGGCGACCCACTGCCAGTTGCCGTTGTTGATGCACGGATCGTAGTCCTCGAGCTCGGTCGCGAAATGGCGCTCGCCCTCGCGCCAGTCGATGTGCAGGTCCTTGACCAGGAACGACGCGCAGATCATGCGGGCCCGGTTGTGCATGAAGCCCGTCGCGGCCAGCTGGCGCATGCCAGCGTCGACGATCGGGAAGCCGGTCGTCCCCTCCTGCCAGCGCCGGAAGCCGCGCGGATCGTCGCGCCATCGGATGCTCTCGTAGGCGGCGTGGAACGGGCGGCCGAAGACCCTTTCGAAATGCGCGGCGACGTGGGTGAAGAAATCCCGCCAGTAGAGCTGGCGCAGGACCGGATGCCCGGGCCCGAGCTCCTCGCGCACGGCGGCGTGCAGCTCGCGGACGGAGATGGTTCCGAACTTGAGGTGCGGCGAGAGTCCGGTCGTCCCCTCGACGGCCGGCAGATCGTGGGTCTTTTCGTAATCGCGGAGACGGCCGAGCCGTTTCAGGCCGGCCAGCGCCTCGCGACGCCCGCCCTTCCGGAAGAGCCGGTCGTTTTGGCGCCTGAAGACGCGATCATAGACGGCCTCGCCCGCCTCCCCGTCGACCGCGCCGGAATGATAGTTCCTGCGACCGCTGTCCCGCGGGGCCCGGACCGCGATCGAGCGGGCGGCGCGGAAGAACGGCGTGAACACGGCGTAGGGGCCGCCGCCGGCCTTGGCCACGTCCTCCGGCTCGTTGAGGAGGGCGTCGCCCGTCGTGACAAAAGCCGCGTTCGCGTCCCGGCAGGCCGCGGCGATGGCCGCGTCCCGGCCGTGGCTGAAGGGCGTGTAGTCGCGGTTGACGTAGACGGCGCCCAAGCCCTCCGACCGGACGAGCCCGGCCACGACTTTTTCCGCCGCCCCTTCAAAAAGATAGAGGCGGGAGCCCTTTGCCCGGAGCTCGCGCTCGAGCTCCCGGAGCGAGGCGATCATGAACTGCAGGGCGTTCTCGCTCTTGTAGGGGTGGCGGCCGGTCTGCCGCGGATCGAAGATGAAGGCCGGGATGACCTTGTCCGATTCGGCCAGGGCCCGCAGGAGCCCGGTGTTGTCCCGCAGGCGCAGGTCGCGGCGGAAGATGAAGAGCGAGGTCATGTCGTCTTCGGGAACCAGGGGACGAACATCGAGGTCCGGGCCTTGTAGGCCTCCCAGTCCGGCCTCCCCGCATACTTCCTTTCGAGGAGCGGCACGCCCGAGACGAAGCGCAGCAGCAGCGTGATCGTGAGCGGCCCGAGAAGGGCAACCCCGCCGTTCGGGGAGGAGGCGGCCATGAGCCCGACCCCCCACCACAGCGTCGCCTCCCCGAAATAGTTGGGATGGCGCGTGACCGACCAGAGCCCCCGGGTCATCAGTCGCCCTTTGTTGGCCGGATCCTTGAGGTGGGCCGCCAGCTGGGCGTCGCCGACGGCCTCGAACAGGAAGCCCGCAGCGAACATGAGGGCGCCGGCGACGTCGAGGGCCGCGAGTGGCCGCGACGGCGAGGCGGCGGCGACCGTGACCGGCAGGGAGACGACGAGCATCAGCAGGCCCTGAAGCATGAAGACGAAGAAGAACGCCTTGACCCGCGCGGCCCGGCCCCACCGTTGCCTCATTTGGGCGTAGCGGAAATCCTCGGGCCTGTTCCAGTTCCTTCGCCAGATATGCCTGGCCAGCCGCACGCCCCAGACCAGGACGGCGGCCGTGATCAGGGCCCTGGCGGGGAAGAGATCGGGCCGGCGGACGGCCTGCGCGGCCGTCACAACGATGAATCCCAGCCCCCAGGCGATATCGACAAGGCCGTTGTTCTTCTTGATCTGGGCCACGACGAAGGCTGCGGTCATCCAAATGAAGACGGCGATCGCGGCCGTCACAAGCGCTCCCCCCATAGCTTTCTCCCTTCGATCGGGATGTCCGGTCAGTCGTTCGCGACGAACGCCAGCGCCACCGCCCCTACGCCCGCGTGGAGCCCGATCGCGGGCGAGATGTCCATGATGGCCGCGGGCTTTCGGCCGAAGGCGGCCTCGACCTCCGCCGCATAGGCCTCGGCGTCCTTCGGGCTGTGGGCGTGGAGGACAAAATACTCGCCCGACGGGCCGGCGCCCCGCCGCGGTCCCAGCTGCCGGAGGATCTTCTTGAGGAGCCCGCGCTGGCTGAAGGCCTTGCCGAAGATCGTGGCCTCGCCGTTCTCGCCGATGGCCACGATGGGCTTGAGGTTGAGGACCTTGGCGGCCGCCCCGGCCATCGGGCTGACCCGGCCGCTCCGGACCATGTATTTAAGCGTCCGGACGCCGACCAGGATCCGCGTCTTCGGCACGGTCCGTTCGGCGGCCGCCACGGCCTCCTCGTGAGACCGCCCCTCTTCGATCTTGCGCGCCGCTTCGAGCACGACGAGCCCCAGGGCGCCGGAGAGGGTCCGCGAGTCGATGACCGTGATCTTCTTCCCCGTTCGCTCGGAGACGCGCCGGGCCGCGGCTTGGCTGGTCGAAAACGTGCCGCTGAGCTTCTGCGAGAGATGGACGGCGATGATCGAATCGTAGGACCCGGCCAGGCTCGTGAACAGATCCTCGAGCGCCTGCGGACTGGGCTGGGCCGTGGTCGGGTAGTCGCGGCATTCGTCGAGGCGGGCGTAGAACTGGTCCGGGGTGATGGTCACCTTGTCGAGATAGGAGGCCTCCCCGAAGATCAGATGCATGGGCACGACATGGACCTGGTAACGGTCGAGTAGGTCGGGGGGCAGATCGCAGGCCGAATCGGTGACCAGGGCGATGGGCCATCTCCGGGCGTGGGCGGACTCGTACTGCCGGAGCATGTCGTCGGCCTTCTGGAAGACGATGTCGCCGGCCGTCCGGATCTTGTGGAAGAGGAGGGCCGGGGCATCGGTGTGGATATGGAAACGCAGGGCGTCGGGCGACCCGGCGATGACGAGCGAGTCGCCGAAGCCGGCGATCTCGCCCTTCAGCCGGTCGCGGTCGAGCCCCTCAGCGCCCCGCCCTGGATGGGGCCGGATCAGGCCCTCGGTGCAGTAGCGAAGACGGACGGGCCCGGCCGGGACCTCGGCCACGGTCTCGATCGCGGCGGCGGCCTTCCGGACCGAGAGGATCTTCTTGTGCGAGGGCTTTTTCAGGAAGTCGAGCATCCCCTCGAGGAACAAGACCATGCCTTTGGAGCCGGCATCGACGACGTTGGCCCGCCGCATGGCCTCGAGGCAATGCCGGGTTTCCTGGAGGGCCTCCGCGGCACGGGCTTGGGCCCGGGTCAGGACCTTGAGGAAGCTCTCCGGTTCCTCGCGCCGAGCCGCCACGGCCTCCGCCCAGCGGCGGATGACCGTGATCATGGTCCCCTCCTTGGGCTCGGCGATGGCCTCGTAC
>Ga0136653_10000094_pt1 | contig 40530 bp, 18 predicted proteins | sample LakKivw275mmetaG_FD_94866 | JGI IMG/M metagenome (GOLD analysis project Ga0136653, IMG submission 94866) | Anoxic lake water microbial communities from Lake Kivu, Rwanda to study Microbial Dark Matter (Phase II) - Lake Kivu water 275m metaG... | ecosystem: Environmental > Aquatic > Freshwater >...
GAGCGACGAAGTGCGAAGGACGAACAACAGGAAGCGGATGGAAGGGGCTCGAACGACGAGCGACGAAGTGCGAAGGACGAACAACAGGAAGCGGATGGAAGGGGCTCGAACGACGAGCGACGAGCTGGGAAGTGGAGCAGACCGGGGATAGAATGAGCAGGATGTCTGATACGTTCGACGTTCGGACTTCATCGTCGGGACGCGTCAGGAATGGGCTGCAGGTTCGGCGTGTTCGACGTTCGGACTTCGTCGTTCGCCCTTCGCCTAGGCGCTCCTGCCGAAGCTGATGAGCGGGGAGATTGCAGAGTCCGCAGTCAAATCATAGGAGGGATTGTGAGCATCAAACAGCAGATAGTGAATGAGCGAGTCGAAGAGACAACTAGGATCCTCAAAGTCCCAGAGGACTTGGCGTTCCTGCGCGTAGTCCACTCACTAGTGACTGGCCAAAGCATTCATGCCTTCGAGCAAGCCGACCTCGTGGAGGGTGGGCAGGAAAAGCAGATCGACACATTCACACTAGATGCTCAAGATGCGGGCCTTACGCACGTATACATCATTCAGGCCAAGAACACCGATGGATTCTCATCCAATTCCCTAGTCCTGCTGCGCAACGGTCTAGACTGGGTGCTAAACAAGCCTAGGGCCGATCTCGCCAATTTGGCGAACGTCAGACTGAGGGATCGCATACTCGAGTTCCGAGCGATCCGTAGCGGCGATGGTCCATCGAACATAGCTGTGACCGTTGCCTTTGTCACCAACGGAGTCGCGTCGGAACGTTCTGACGAGTTCAGGCAGGAAGAAAAGGGCATCGTGAGCGCCTACGACAACGGCACCTTCTCGTCGTTTGAGCTGCTAACGTGGGGAGCCGACGAACTGGTGGCCAGAATCAACTTCCTAGAGAGGCACGAGCGAAGGGTTGACGCCGAGATTCCGATACGGTACGACGCCAACAATCCGTCATTGATAAAGTACCATTCACAGGGATTGAAGGGCGTTATCTGCACCGCCCAGGCACGGGAGATAGCGCGTATCGTCAACGACGACCCTAGCGAGTCCGTGTTTGACTTGAATGTAAGGCGGTTCCTTGGCGTCAGAGGTTCAGTGAATTCCGACATCCTCAGAACATGCACAAACCCGGAAACCAGCCTGCAGTTTTGGTTTCTGAACAACGGCATAACGATTGTGTGTGACAGTGTCGAACCCATAACCGATCCCGATAACGCTCTAGTGAAGGTCAAGAACTTGCAGATAGTGAATGGTTGCCAGACGGCCAAGACATTGGCGCTCGCGGAGAAGGCTGGTAATCTCGCCCCTGACACGAGAGTCCTGCTTAGGATATACGAGACCAATGATAGTAAGCTGGTTGGGAGAGTGGTGCTGAGCACGAACAATCAGAACAAGATCACCAGCAGAGACCTGCGGGCGAACGATGACATCCAGGTGAACATGGAGCGTGCCTTCCAGAAATACGCGTACTATTACGAGCGGAAGCCAAGGCAGTTCGATCTCGTCTCCGGAATTGACTCAAACCGGGTGATCCCGAACGAACTCGTCGGGCAGAGCTTCTTGGCAATAGTGCTTAAGAAACCATCTGATGCGCGAAGGCGCAAGTACAAAGTCTGGGGCGAGATGTACGATAGTATCTTCTGCGGTAGAATAGTCGAACCGTATGTCCTAGCTGTTCTGATCCACCGGGAAACTGCCAAGTGGCTCAGTCAGTTTGGCACTGACCCGGACAATATCAAGCGCAAGCTCGCCAACAACGGGTCATTTCACGTTGCACGAATAGCCGCGCAACTCTGGGTCGGCAGCGGGATCTTTGGCACCGACGAAGACCGACTCGCCGGCCAAATTGGCCAGCTTGAGGGGGACACGAAGCAGTTGGAGCCAGTGTTCTCGAAGGCGCTCGGCATCCTTCACGGGCTAGTAACCGGCAGCCAAGAATACAGCGACGACCTAGATGTCGCCCTCAAGTCCGCAACGCTTGACAGCGACATCGACAAGTCGGTCTTCGCATTGTCAGCGCAGATGGGCCAAGAAAAGAAGCGGCCTGCATGACTCGACGTCGCTTGCGACGAGAGCCGGGCAGACGTGCAACATGAGAAAGGGAAGCCGCTGGTTCGCATTGCTGGCCCAGCGGCCGAGGCCTCTGTAGGTACCCTACGCTTGGTAGAGAATCATCTAATCATCGCCGCCGGCCCAAACTTGTCAAGTTCGGGAGAGTGAATGGCTGATACCCGTTTCTCCGAATCCGTCGTTGAAGACGCAGCTCTAGCCTGGCTGGCTGAGCTGGGCTGGGCGGTGAAGAGCGGCCCTGAGATTGCGCCGGGGGAGTTGTTTGCCGAGCGGAAGGAGTACGGCGATGTTGTGTTGCTGGAACGGTTCCGGAACGCCTTGCAGAGGTTGAATGAGGGCGTGCCCGAGGACACGCTGGCCGACGCGGAGCGGCGGGTGCTGAGGCCGGATGCGCCGATGCTCGCGGTGAACAATCAGCAGTTCCATCGCTGGCTGGTGGATGGCATCACGAGCGAGTACCGCGCCTCGGATGGCGACCTGCGCGGGCATCCGGTGCGGCTGGTTGACTTCGACGACCTCGACAATAATGACTGGGTCGCGGTCAATCAGTTCACCGTCGTTGAGAACACGCACAACCGCAGGCCGGACATCGTGCTGTTCGTGAACGGTCTGCCGCTCGCCGGCATCGAGCTGAAGAACCCGGCCGACGAAGCCGCGGACATCTGGTCCGCTTACCGGCAGTACCAGACCTACAAGAATGAGATTCCTTCGCTCTACACCTACAACGACGCGCTGGTGATTTCCGACGGGCTGGAAGCGCGGATGGGCACGCTGACCGCAGGCAAGGAGTGGTTCCTGCCGTGGCGGACCATCGAGGGACAAGAGGTCGAGCCGACATCAAGGCCACAACTGGAAGTGCTATTGCGGGGCGCGTTCGACCGCAGGCGGTTCCTCGACCTCATCCGCTGGTTCGTCGTGTTCGATGACGACGGCTCAGGCCGGCTCACGAAGAAGATGGCCGCGTATCATCAGTTCCACGCGGTGCAGGCCGCGGTCGAGGCGACCGTGAGAGCTTCGCAGCCGAAGGGCGACCGCAGGGCCGGCGTTGTCTGGCACACGCAAGGGTCGGGGAAGAGCCTGACCATGGCGTTCTTCGCGGGCCGAATTGTCGAGCACCCGGCGATGGAGAATCCGACGCTCGTTGTCATTACCGACAGGAACGACCTCGACGACCAGCTTTTCGGCACGTTCTGCGGGTGCAGGGAGCTGCTGCGCCAAGAGCCGGTGCAGGCCGAGAGCCGGGACAATCTGCGTACGCTTCTCTCGGTAGCCTCGGGCGGCGTGGTCTTCACCACCATACAGAAGTTCATTCCGCCGAAGGCGGAACCCTCATCCTCGGTCCCTCTCCCAGTGGGAGAGGGAAGCAGGGTGAGGGCGCGCAGCGTGGGTGAGGGTCTGGCGTTATCACAACGACGCAATATCGTCGTGATAGCCGACGAGGCGCACCGGAGCCAGTACGACTTCATCGACGGGCTGGCGCGGTCGATGCGCGACACCCTGCCCAATGCGTCGTTCATCGGTTTCACAGCCACGCCGGTATCGTTCTCTGACCGCGACACGCGGGCGGTGTTCGGCCACGACATCAGCGTGTATGACATCCAGCGCGCGGTCGAGGACAAGGCGACCGTGCCTATCTACTACGAGAGCCGGCTGGCGAAGATCGACCTGCCCGAGGATGAGAAGCCCAAGGTGGACGCCGAGTTCGAGGAGGCGACCGAGGAAGAGGAAGTCGAGCACAAGGAGAAGCTGAAGTCGCGCTGGGCGCGGCTGGAGAAGGTCGTCGGCGCGAAGAAGCGGATAGCCGAGGTCGCGAAGGACCTGGTCGAGCACTGGGAGAAGCGGCTGGAGGTGATGGACGGCAAGGCGATGGTCGTGTGCATGAGCCGCAGGATATGCGTGGACCTGCACGACGAGATTGTGAAGCTCCGGCCGGCCTGGGGCGGCGACGAGGAAACCGGCCGCGTGAAGGTGATTATGACCGGTTCCGCGACTGACCCGGCCGAGTGGCAGGCGCATATCCGCAACAAGGAGAAGCGGCGGAAGCTCGCCGACCGGTTCAAGGACCCGAAAGACCCGTTCCAGATTGTCATCGTGCGCGATATGTGGCTGACCGGGTTCGACGCGCCGTGCCTGCACACGATGTACCTGGATAAGCCGATGCGGGGGCACGGGCTGATGCAGGCGATTGCGCGGGTGAACCGTGTGTTCAAGGACAAGCCGGGCGGGCTGGTTGTGGACTACATCGGCATCGCGGACTCGCTGAAGAAAGCGCTGGCCGCGTACACCGAGAGCGGCGGCAAGGGCAAGCCGACGTTCAGCCAGGAAGAGGCGGTCGCGAAGATGCTCGAGAAGTACGAGGTCTGCTGCGACATGTTCCATGGATTCGACTGGTCGGATTGGACCGGAAAGCCGGCGCAGCGGATTGCCCTCCTGCCCAGGGCGCAGGAGCATATCCTCGCGCAGGAGAACGGGCAGGAGCGGTACGCGCAGGCAGTGAAGGAGTTGTCGGTTGCGTTCGCCCTGTCGGTGCCGCACGAGAAGACGAAGGAGATACGCGACGACGTCGGGTTCTTCCAGGCGGTGCGGGCCGCGCTTGGCCGCAAGTCGCCGGGCCGCAGGCTGACCGAGGAAGAGCTCGACCTTGCCATCAAACAGATAGTCTCGCGGGCAATAACCGCGGACAAGCCGATAGACATCTTTGCCGAGGCGGGCCTTAAGAAGCCGGACATCTCGATTCTTTCCGACGAGTTCCTGGCCGAGGTGCGCGGGATGAAGCAGAAGAACCTTGCGGTGGAACTGCTCCGGAAGCTCTTGGACGACGAGATAAAGACGCGGTCGCGGACGTTCCTCGTGCAGTCGCGGTCGTTTGCTGAGATGCTCGACCGCGCCATCAAGGAGTATCACAACCGGACCATTGAGACTATGGAGGTCATTGAGCGGCTGATGAAGCTTGCACAGGAGATGCGCAACGCGTCGGAGCGGGGCGACAAGCTAAAACTCTCGCCTGAGGAACTGGCCTTCTACGATGCTCTGGAGACGAACGACAGCGCCGTGGCGGTGCTTGGGGACGACGTCCTGCGGGCTATCGCGCGGGAAGTCGCGGACACGGTTCGCAAGAACGTGAAGATAGACTGGACGATGAAAGAGAGCGTGAAGGCGACGCTCCGCGTCTACGTGAAGCGCGTGCTGAAGCGGCACGGCTATCCGCCTGACAAGCAGCAGAAAGCAACCGACACGGTTCTGCAGCAGGCCGAACTCATCGCACCCCGCTGGGCCGCGTAGCCCATCCGCCCGCCCATTTGACACGCTCACCCGCGATTCCTAGAATCACGTCGTGATCGGCAAGCGCGTGTCGGGAACGCCCTTCAGAAGGAGCTGAAATGTCGGTAGAGAACAACAAGACGATTGCGCAACGGTTGATCCGCGTATGGGGCGACGGGGACCTCGATCTCGTTAGCGAGCTTGCGTCCCCTTCGCTCGTGGTCCGGTATCCGATTCTCCCCAAGGTCATCGAGAGCAGCGGGGCGTTCCGGCAGGTACTGGCCAGTTTCCGTTCGGCCTTTGCCGGCGCCAGTCTTCGGGTCGAAGAGACGATTGCCGAGGACGAGAAGGTGGTGGTGCGCTGGACCTTCTCCGGGACCCACAAGGGCAATCTCCTGGGCATTCCGCCGACCGGCAAGTTCGTGACCTGGACCGGCATCACCATCTATCGAATCGTCGACGGCAAGGTGGTGGAGGAGCAGGGAGAAGAGGACTTCGCCGGTTTCTTCCGCCAGATCGGCCTGCTACACAGCTAAATAGCCAGGTAGCCGGGGCGCCTCCCCGAAGCCGCCTGAAAGCGGGAGGTGCCGACATGGCACCTCCGTGGTCAACCGCCAGCGCCGGCGCCGACGCCGGCGCGCGCTACTTCTTGCGTCCTTTTTCGGCGCGGGCTTTCGCGTCCGCCTCCAGCTTGGCGCGGCGCTCGGCGAGCTTCCGTTCTTCCTCTTCCACTCGCTTTGACTCCGCCTCCAGACGGGCCTTCGCCTCGGCCTGTTCCTGCATCCGCTTCCGCTCCGCCTCGGCGCGGGCCTTGGCCCGGGCTTCAAGCTGAGCGCGGTACTCGAGCAACTTGCGCTTCTCTTCGGCGCGGGCCTTGGCTTCGACCTCTTCCCTGGCGCGCAGTTCGGCCAGCTTCCGCTCGGCTTCGGCGCGGGCCTTGGCCTCGGCCTCCTCGCGGGCGCGGATCTCGGCGAGCCGGCGCTCGGCCTCTTCGAGCTTCCGCTCGGCTTCGGCGCGGGCCTTGGCCTCGGCCTCTTCTTTGGCGCGCACCTCGGCGAGCCGGCGTTCTTCTTCCTCGAGCTTCCGTCGCTCCTCTTCGGCGCGGGCTTTGGCTTCGGCTTCTTCCCGCGCACGCTGCTCCGCCAGCTTGTGTTCCTCTTCAGCTCTTGCCTTCGCCTCGGCCGCCAGCCGGGCACGTTTTTCGGCCAGCGCGCGTGCCTCTTCCTCGATCCGTTTGCGTTCGGCCTCCACCCTCGCCCTGGCCTCAATTTCCTCCCGGGCGCGCTGTTCCTCCTCGCGCTTCCGGCGTTCCTCTTCCTGCCGCCTGTCTTCCGCCTCGGTATAGGCCTTGAGCTCGGCGGCGAACTGCGACCGTCTCTCGACGAGTTTCCGTTCCTCCAGTCTGCGCTCGGGCTCGGCGGCGGCGTAGGCTTTGACCTCGGCCTCCAGCCGTACCCGCCTTTCGGCAATCCGGCGTTCGTCGTCCTTGAGGCGACGCTCCTCTTTGTCGAGCTTTCGCCGCTCGGCGTCAAGGCGGGCGGTGACCTTGGTGTCTTCTTTGGCACGCGCCTGGGCGAGCCTCCGTTCCTGCTCTTCGAGCCGCTTGATTTCCGCTTCGGCCCGGGTCCTGGCCTCGGCTTCGTCTCTGATCCGCTGCTCGACAAGGCGGCGTTCTTCTTCTTCTTTCCGCCGGCGTTCCGCTTCGGCGCGGGCTTTGGCTTCGGCCGCTTCCCGGGCTCGCCGCTCGACCCGTCGCTGTTCCTCTTCCCGGCGCCGGCGTTCGGCCTCTTCTTTCGCGCGCTGCGCGGCAATTCTCTGTTCTTCTTCCTGTCGCTTCCGCTCCGCATCAGCCCGTAACCTGGCCTCGGCCTCTTCCTTGGCACGCTGAGCCGCGAGCCGGCGGTCCTCATCCGCCTTCTTCGCCCGCTCGGCCTCAGCGCTGGTCTTTGCCTCAGTCTCTTCCCTCGCCCGCTGCGCCGCTTCCAGCCGCCGGCGCTCCGCCTCGGTCCGGGCGCGGGCCTCGGCCTCTTCCCTGGCGTGCTGCGACCGCCGTTCTTCTTCCACTCGCTTCGCGCGTTCCGCCTCGGCCCGGGCTCTGGCTTCGGCTGCCTCAACTGCGACGTGCCCGGCCCGCTTCCGTTCTTCCTCAAGCCGGATCCTGGCCTCGGCCTCTTCGCGGGCATGCCGCGCCACTGTCTCGCGATCGGTCTTCGGCGCGGCCGGGAAAAGCGACAATAACTGCCTGGCCAGCTTCTCGGCATCGGGCTTCGGCAGGCCGGCATCGACGCAACCGGCCGCGAATCGCTCCGCGCCCATCTGCATCGCCAGCGGCTTCACGCTCTTGGTGGTCTGTTCGACGCCTGCCCGGGAGCCGATGGCTGTGAGCTGGATCAGCGCCTGCACGAAGGCCTTCAGTGCTTTGTCCGACCTGCCGCCGGCCTGGTGGAGAAGCCCGATGTTGTTGAGGCTTTCCGACTGCAGGCGCGGGTTTGCGAGCGCGCGTGCTGTCGCCAGCGCCTCTTCGAAAAGCTGCATGGCCTTGTCGGGATGACGCGTAGCCGCATAGAGCTGTCCGGCTCCGTTCAGGGCCGCTGCCAGGCCGGGCTTATTCCCCATCCGCCGCTGCAGCGTCAGCGCCTGTTCGAGCGGTATCCTGGCCTTGTTGGCGTCAAGTCGGGCGAGGTGAACCAGTCCGAGATTGCCGAGGTTGTCTGCCTGTGCCTGCAGGTCGGCGAGCTCGCGCGCCATCGCCAGCGCTTCTTCCAGATATTTCAGTGCCTTGTCGGGCTTGGCCGCATCCCGGTACGCTGCGCCGGCCCGGCCGAGGGCCCCCGCCACACCCGGCTGATACTCGATCTCGCGGCCGATTGTCAACGCCTGCTCAAATTGCTTGATTGCCCGCTCGACTTCACCCCTGGCCTGGTACGCCAGCCCCAGGTCGCAGAGGGCGTCGACCTCACCCGGCCAGTACTTGATCCCGCGATACGTCGTCAGCGCCTGCTCGAACTGCTTGAGGCCCTTGTCGGTCTCGCCCTTGGCCAGGTACACAAACCCGAGGCCGCGGCGGTTGTCGGCCTGCAGTCGCGGATTCGCCGCCTCGTCCGCCATTGCCAGGGCCTGCTCGTGGTATTTGATTGCCTTATCCGGTTCACCGACGGCAAGGTATATCGGCCCGAGGTTGGTCAGCGCTATTACCTTCCCGGTCCTGTCACCGAACTGCTCCGCCAGCCGGACGGCCTCCTCTTGACTTGCCCTGGCCTCCCGCCACCTGCCCGACATCTGGTGGCAGAGCCCGGCTAGGCTCGCGAGCGCGACCAGCTCGGACCGGGCCGCGTCTTTCGACGCCACTCCGAAGAACCCGATGGCCTTGTCCCAACTGCAGGACTTCATCGCGGTCCGTCCCAGTTCGAACGGTGCTCTCACCGACGGCAGGGAGTTCGTCAACTCATCAGTGTATTCCATTGTGCCTCAAGATCGTCGCGCGCGCCGTCCGCTGGACAACGGTCGCCCATTCCCGATTCGCTTGTCCGTCAACCGGCGTGGCATGCGGATTGTTATAGCCGGAAAGCGCCACGAGGTCAAGTGAATGCGCGCCCCGGATTCGTTCATTGTTCCCATTCAAGACCCGTGAGTTACGAGCGACGGTGGACGGCGGCGGCGCACCGCTGCGGCCCCGCGGCAAAGGAAGGTTCCGCAGGCATTCGGACCAGTCGTTCACCGATAGCGCGGACAGCCGCGACCTGCTGACCCGAACAAGCCGCAGCCGCTCGGCGCGACAGCCACCGCGGCCCCGACACCCGCCTCCACCAACCACCCGACCAGACATCATCAGCGGCCGGGCAGCCATGCCGTGGCAGACCCCAGGAGGCGGACTGGAGAGCGGCCCAGACATCCGGCCGGTTGCGGGGCACCCATGAAAGTCCCTTGCGGGGGTAGCGACCAGACGGCAGCATCGGCCCCGTCATGACCACCTGTGACCGTCATTCCAATGTCGCACCTTGTAAGTTGCATAACTGCGAGATATAACTTCTATATGCCGACCCTCGGTCGGTGCGACGGTGGAAACATGTACGTCGCGTCTGATGCCACGTGGCCCCATGGACGCGCCAGAAGGCGCCTCTCCGCGCGGCCGACCGCGTCGCGAACGCGAAAGCGGGGGTGAGACGACGTTTCGCTTGGCCCGAAGACGGTTTGCCTGCTTTTCCGCGGTCACAAATGCACTTTTGGGCTCTTCCGCGGGTGCGCACTGCCATTAACTGCCAAGACAAATGCCGCACATTGTAAATCTCGTTGTTGCGTAACTTGTTGGCGTGGGTCCTTCGCCGGTGATGCTTTGTCGCGCCCGCTGCCGGAAATGCGATTCCCTGTTAGTGCTTGAGGGTCAGTAACCTAGGCCAAGAATGCGATACGGGGAGTCGCGGCACGCCTTGTGCTTCTGGACGGACATATGAAATCGGCCCCTGGGTCTCGCCTCGCTAGGATCGCAAGCATCGGTTCGCGGATGTCGAGCCTCCATGACTCCGGTCGTTGCTGCGGTACGCCTCCAACTGGGGGCCGTTCATTATGGTCGGCGCAGCAGACAGTCTGTCGGTCCCAGTCTTGCAGTGAAAGCCAGCCAGGGATGGCCCATCACACCTCCGCCCAGGCTTTGGCCCCAACCCCGTTTCAGATTGACGCTGCGCCGACGCTTTCTTGTTCAACCCATGCTCAAAGTCGCGCCTGAGCTGGATCCCGACAGCCGACTGCAGTCACGGCTTGGCACCGATGACACCGCCTCTACGCTGAGGAGTTACCGGCCGGCTGACCGCCTTCATTTCGAGTCTCTGCCGCTTGCCGCCGTGAAACGCCGTGTTGCGATAATCGGTACCGGCTGCTGGGGCAAAGACCTCGTCCAGACCTTCGGTGAGCTGGGGGCTCTCCGGGCGGTCTGCGACACCGACCCTGCACGGCTGACCGCCATGCCGAATGGAGTGGTGAAGCACTATGGCCGCGTGGAAGACTGCTTCGCCGACTCCGACGTCAGCGCCGTGGTAATCGCCACGCCCGCAGTATCGCACGTCGAGCTGGTCCGGGCCGCGCTGAAGGCAGGCAAAGATGTCCTCGTCGAGAAACCGCTGGCACTGACGCTTCGCGACGGACAGGGACTGGTGAGGACCGCCGCAGGCTCGGGTCTTATCCTGATGGTTGGCAATGTCCTGCGCTACCACCCCGCTATCTGCAGGCTTAAGGGAATGATTGACGCGGGCGAGCTTGGCCGGGTCGAGTACATCTGTTCAAACCGCCTGAGCGTCGCCCGGCCGCGCGCCGAGGAAAACATCCTGTGGAGCTTCGCCCCGCATGAAGTTTCGGTTATCCTCGGCCTGCTCGGCGAGATGCCGCTGGCTGCGTCGTGCCAGGGCGGCGACTACTTGAGCCGCGGAGTGTCCGACGTCACCGTCAGCCAGTTCGTATTTGCCGGCGGCGTTCGCGCCCAGATTTTCGTGAGCCGGCTGCGACCGTTCCAGGAACAGCGGCTGGTCGTGGTCGGGTCCGATGAGATGGCGGTGTTTGACGAGGCCGCGCCTGACCGGCTGGTGCTCTATCCTCGCGGCGATTGGAAGAATGTTTCAACCAGCACGGCCGAGGCGACCGGCGAGCCGGTGTTGATCGATTCCATGGAACCGATGAAAACGGAATGTCTGGCGTTCTTGGAAAGCCTCGTCACTCGCCAGCCTCCGGTGACTGACGGGGACGAGGAACTGCGCATGCTGGAAGTACTCGATGCGTGCGAGCGCTCTCTGTCCAGCGATGGAGCACGGACCGAGGTCCAGTTGTCGGCCCGCAGTCGTCGTCTCCAACGGATCGCAAGACTCGGCGCTCAGTACGCCGAAGAGCCCGCTTCGGCGGGCGAAGCTACCGCACCCCTATGAGCGCGCCGGGTGACGGCCGGACTAGATTAGGCTACGCCCTGCTGATTAGTAGGGCGGCGGGGTGATCGGCCCCGGCATGGGCGGAATCGGGAACGGACGCGTGGCTTCCACACAAGCCTCCATTGGTTTTCGAACCTTTCTGCACCGTGTTCGCGACTTACGCACCCATCATCAGTGGGGCGTTTCGCGCCAGAGCATGGGCGTAGCCTGGAACTTTGCCTAGGGAACGCCCTGCTCCGGCGAGCGCGAATTCTTCATATTGTCATAAGCAATTCCCATACCTTCAGGCGAAAGCAGCGTAACGCTCGTATCTCCGAGAGATAGTCTGTCTTTCTGTTCGACGGGGCTCGCCCATTCCGGCGTCGCATCGTGCCGGGTCGATTGGCTAAGTCTTTGCTGAACAAGGTATTAGTTAGCTGCGTCGCATTTGTCGCACCAGTTAGGTAGGGTTGGTCCGGTCTATCCCGAAACGTTGCATCAGACGCTGGAACTGCCGACGGTGCACGGATAGCAGCTCGGCCGCCTTGCTCACGTTGCCGCCGGTGACACGCAGTGCGTTCACGACCTCTCGACGCTCAAAGCGTTCGCGCTTTCCGCGAGGGGCCTCGGTCATCCTCTCGATTCCGGCAAACTGCGCGCCAAGGTCATCAATCGTGATCCTGTGCCGCTGGGCCATAATGACGGCCCGCTCGATGACGTTCTGCAATTCGCGGACGTTGCCCGGCCAGGCGTAGCTGGCAAAGACCTCCAAGACCCTTTCCTCGCAGCGGTCGACCGGCTTGTTCAGCTGTCCAGCGTACCGTTTCACGAAGTAGTCCGCGAGCAACGCAACATCGCCGGTCCGCTCGCGCAGTGCCGGGACGTTGACCGTCACGCCGTTCACGCGGTAGAACAGGTCCTCGCGGAAGCGCCCGGTCCGCACCTCTTGACGAAGGTCCCGGTTGGTCGCGCAGATGAGCCGGACGTCCACCCGCCGCGGCTGGGTCTCGCCGACCCGGCGCACGACCTTCTCATCAAGGACCTGCAGCAGTTTGGCCTGCACTCCGAGAGTCGTGTTGCTGACCTCGTCCAGAAAGACGGTGCCGCCGACCGCCGCCTCGAACAGCCCTTCCTTGTCCCTGACCGCGCCGGTGAACGCACCCCGGGCGTGGCCGAACAGCTCGGACTCAAACAGGTTCTCCGGCAGGGCGCCGCAGTTGATGGACATGAACTCGTGGGCCTGCCGTTCGCTCTTGGCGTGAAGCAGCCGGGCCAGCACTCCTTTGCCGGTCCCGGTTTCGCCAGTGAGCAGCACCGTGCAGTTCGACGGCGCGATCCGATCAATCACCCGGTATACGTCCTTCATCGCCTTCGAGCGACCCATGAAATACCCGGTGGCCGCATCCACCAGCATATCCTCGCGCAGCACCGACATTTCCTCCTGCAGCTTCCTGAACGCCGCCGACTTGTCGATCGTTGCCGCCAGCAGATTTGCCACTGACGCAAGCAGGTTCATGTCCTCCTCGAGGAAGAGGTGCGCGGTAACCCGGCTGTCAACGTAGATCGTACCCACGACCCGCTTCTCGACGGTAAGCGGGACGCAGAGCAGCGAACGGATCTTGTTCAGCATGACGCTGTTTGCGCTGTTGAAGCGGGGGTCGGTCGACGCGTCGGCGCTGAACACCGTCTCGCCCCGCCGCACCTTCCGCAGGACCGAACGGGAGATCGCGGTGGCATCCGCCAGCGTCGTGTGGTCGATGTTCCGCCCTGCCGCCGGCACCAGTTTATCCCGCTGCATTAGGAAGAGGAGACCCCGTTCGGCCTTAATGACGTTGATCACCAGGTCGAGAATGTGTTCGAGAAAGTCTTCCTTCTCCAGGCCGAGCCCGATTAGCTTGCTGATCTCGTAGAAGACTTCAAGGTATTCTTCCCGCCCGCGTGCCTTGAGCCGCATGGTCGCGGACAAGTGGGTGAACGTCTCCATCAGCTCGTCAGCCCGCTGCCCGTCGGGACGGGCCCCGATCGAGCGGAAAATGGCCTGCGCCTCCTTGAGGTTGGCCAGCGCCTCATCGACATCCTGCTCCGGCACCGGCCGGAAGGAGAGCGGCAGCTTGATGTCGAGGTTCGTTTCGTGATGGCCGTACGTAGTCAGTGCCTGGGCCGAAGCCATGAGCGACAGTGCGAGCTCGTACCTGGCGCCGATTTCCCTCAGCAGCTCGATGCTCCGGCGGATTTCCAGTATCCCGCGGTCGGTGCGGTCGAGCATGCACTTGGCCAGTCCCGAAAAGCGCAGGGCGACCGCGTAGTCACTTGAGGACGCCTGTTCCCCGAGGCGGACCAGCGCGCGGCGCGCGTCCTCGCCGGCACGGGCGAAATCACCCTGCGTCAACCGCAGTTCGGCGGCCAGGGCAAACAGCCGGGCCAGCTTGTGCGGGTCACGCTCGCGCCTGACCAATCGCAGCGTCCGGGCGACCGTGCTGCGGGCCGATTCCAGCCGCCCGGTTCGAAGCAGCAGCTGGATTCGGCACACGCCGAGCACATATTCCAGGTCCGGTGTCGGACTCTTTCCGGCGAACACCTGGATGTCCTCCAGCAGCCGCTCGGCTTCTGCCATCTCTCCCTGCCGGGTAAGCAATTGCGCGAGGTTCGCCATGACGACGTTCCGTCCATAGGGATCGGCCTGCACCCGCTGCCTGAGCTCAATTGCCCGCCGGTAGGCGGCCAGCGCCTGGTCCCAGTCGCCGCGCTCCTCGCTCATGGTCCCGAGGTTCGAGTTGAGGTCGGCAATCGCCGTATTGTCGCCGATCCGCTCCGCCAGATTGAGAGCCTCCGCAAGGCAGTTGTATGCCTTCTCCCATTGACACTCAGCCTGGTAGATGATTCCCAGCCCCTGCAGCGAACGGAGCAGGAAGTAGACCTCGCCCGAACTCCGCTGGGCCGCCAGATAACGCTGGTACTGCTCCCGGGCCTTCGCGATATCGCCGCGGCCCCACCAGAGCGTTGCCAAGAACTGGCTGCCCTCGCCGGCGCTGTGTTCGTCGCCGACCGCCTCGTAGTTCTCGAGACTCCGCTGAACCAGTTGTTGGGCCAGCACGGAATCACCCCGCGACCAGGCCAGCACGCCCAGGTCGTAGTACGACCGCGCCGACAGCCGGCGGTAGACGTCCGGCGCCCGACTCCTCAAGTTCTGGGCCAGCCGCAGGGCGCCGGAAAGCAGTTGCTCGGCACGTCCATAGCCGCGCAGGGCGTAGTACGACCAGCCCATATCGTTGAGGGTGTCGATGTAAGCCGGCGCGGTCCGGTCCGGCTGCAACAGCAGCGCCTCGTTGAGACTGTCAAGCGCTTGATGGTGGTGGCCCTGCTTCTGGTGCACGAGACCGACTTTGCGTCGGAACCGGGAAAGGAGTTCCGGGTCCTCTGTGAGCCCGGCGTCGGCCGCAATGATCGCCATCCCCCGCGCGTAGACATCAATCGCGTCGGGGTATCGCCCGGTGGCCTCCCGCAGCTCGCCGACCCGTTCATGCAACTCCACCTGCTCCCGGGCCGACGCTGCCTGCTTCGAAAATGCCAGCGCCGTCTCGTAGTAGCCGAGCGCCTGCTCGCTCAGCCGGCGTTCGCGGGCCCGGGCCCCGGCCCGCACCGAATAACTGAAGGCCGGTTCCTCAACGCCGGCCTCCGCATAGTGGTGCGCAAGGTCGAACAGCAACTGGTCCGTCTTCTCCGGCTGGAGTCGTTCCAGGGCCAGCGCGATGCGGTGGTGGTTGTCCTGCCGGGCCGGAACCGTCATCCGCTCGATCACCGTCGCTTCCAGCATCCTGCTGGCCAGAACGAAGTGCGCCTCGCCGTCGATGACGAGGTTGCGCAGCAGTCCCAGCGACCTGAGTCTGGCGATCGTGCCCGCCAGCGCCTTCTCGTCGGGCTTCTTCAGGACCGCCCGCAGCAGCCCGGCCGTAAACGGTCCGGCCCTGGCCGCACCGACCTCGAGGATCGCCAGTTCCTCCGCCGTGAGCGCCTCCAACCGCCGGCGCAGCACCTCGGTCACTGAATCCGGTATCTCGCAGGCGTTCAGCGCATCCTCGGCCAGCGTCCACCGGTTGCCGCGCCGGGAGAGGATCGCGCCTTCAATCAGGACGCGGATTGCCTCGATCCCAAAGAACGGACTTCCCCCGGTTATGCGCATCAGCCACTCGGCCAGCGCTTCCTGGCCCGGCATCTCGCCGACGAGCGATGCCAGGAGCGCCCCAACCTCCTGCCGGGACAGCGGCGGCAACGGCATTTTCTGGAAGCTGCCTGTCCGCCCGAACCCGGCAATCAGGTCCAGGAACCGCGCTTCCCCCAGGCCGGCTACGAGCACCATCAGCCGTTCGCCGCTCAGGCCGAATACCAGATAGCGAAGAAACTCAAAGCTGTCCGAGTCGTAGAGCTCGAAGTCGTCAACCAGCAGCACAAGGCTGTACCGCACCCGGGCCGACGCACTCAGCTCCCGAAGGCCCCTCAGCACGGTATCAAACAACCGGTACTTCTCGCCGGTCGCCGCCTCACGCCTCTCGCCGCCGGCTGGAATGTCAACCGCGGAGTAAGCGTCTAGGTACTCGAGGGCCCTGTTGACGAGCGACTGCCTTGCTGCACCGGACGAGGCCCGCTCGAACGACAGAATGGTGGCGCCTTCAAGTTGGGCCATGAACTTGAACTCGGAAAGCAGCCGGCTCTTGCCGACTCCCCGCTCGCCGGTGATGCAGACGGCGCCCGCCCTTCCTTTGGCTGCGTTGTCGAGCATCTCTTTGAGGCTGGCGAGTTCGCCGGTGCGACCGACAAATACCGGCGCCACCGGGTACTCCGGCGGCCCGGTCTCCGCTGTCGCGTCGGCCCCGGGGCGGGTGAGTTGTTCAATGACGGCCGCGGCCGAGCTTGGCCTTCGTTCGGGCTCCCGCTGAACCAGTGACATCACCAGCGCGGCGAACTCCTCGGGGATACTCTCGTCAAACTCCCGGGGTGGCTTGAACTCGGACAGGTATTGCATTCTTAGCCACTTGCGAAGGTCCTTCTCTTCGCCCGGACCGCGACCGGTGATAACTTCGTACAGCACGAGGCCCAGCGAGTAAAGGTCGGCGCGGGCGTCGGCATCTACGCCTTTGAGCACCTCGGGTGCGACATAGCCAAGAGTGCCGCGTGCCGTGTCCTCGTCGGACAGCGCGGGCTGGCCGGCAAAACCGAAGTCAATCAACTTGGCGTGCGGGGAGCCATCCCGGTCAACCACGAGGATGTTCTGCGGCTTCAGGTCGCAGTGAATCAGTCCCTGGGCGTGAACGCGGTCCAGTGCATCGAGTAACTGGGCCGTCACTGATTGCAGCTCGGGGCGGAAGCCCTTCCCGAAGAAGACGTTAATCGGCTTCCCGTCGACGAACTCCATGGTGAAGTACGGTCTGCCCTCGGTGGTGGCCCCGTAGTCGAGGGCTGCGACTATGCCCGGGTGCGTGAAGCGCGACAGCCAGTAGAACTCGCGGCCAAGCCGGGCCTCGGTCACCTTGGGGGCGTCGCCCCGGAGCGTCTTCAGCGCCAGAACCCGGTTGGTGACCGTATCCCTGACCTTGTAGGTCTCGGTGACTTCGCCGCCTCCGAGCCATGACAGCACCTTAAAACGGTCAGCAATCAGTTGTGATGTCTTGAACGTGGCGGCTTGCGCCATCGGTCTATCATAACCAAGCCCTATCCCTTCGTCAAGCCCACAGGTGCGACAATTCCAGTGCGACAATTCCGGCTATGCGCCGAGTGTCGAATTATCCGCTTATGCGGCTGTTACTTACCAAGAGGCGCGATCGCGTTCGTGCCCGCCGGGCTGCCTCGCTGATGCGACGCTGCCGGAATGCCGGGTCCTATGTCGCACCGGTTCCGGACCTCCCGTCCAGCCGCCAGTCGAACGAAAACGTCCGGGCTGCAGCGTGGCCGCCGGGCTCCGGCGTACTCCGCTCCCGCAGCCGCGAGGTCGGGTTCGTAAGCGGATGCCGGCCCCGACAACGCAGCGCGCCTTTGACTTCGTCACAACCCGGCCTATATTGACCCCAGGCCAAACGGAGAAAAAATGACTCGAATCATCAAGCTGGTATCGGCACTTGGGCTCCTCGCCGGCGCCGCGGTCGCGACGCCGGTCGAGCTGCTCAAGAGCATAACGCTCGACAGATACCCGGACGCGAATGCGGTCGTCGTGTTCGACTCGACTCTGATCACGCTCCAGGCGGACGGCCGGAGCGTGCTGCGCGAGCACAAGCTGGTCAAGATCCTGACCGAACAGGGCAAGCAGCAGTACGCCACGACCTGGGATGAGTACTGCCTGACCTACTCAAAGGCCGAAGTCAGGCTGGCCCGGGTGATAGCGCCCGACGGCAGGGTCACGAACGTCGCGAAGCAGGAGATCGTCGACGTACCGACGCCGCTCTGGGAAGGATCGAAGTTCGTGCTGCCCAACGTGCGGGTCAAGTCCATCCAGTTCCCCGGACTCGCCCTCGGCTCGTCGGTCGAGTGGGTGACCGAGGACGTCACTTTCAACCCGGTGATGGAGGGCCAGTACGACAACGAGCAGTATTTCAGTGGCGGCGACCCGACGCTCGACCTGGTATACACCATCGACGCGCCGGCGACGATGAAATTCCGCTGGCTGGTAAAGGGCGGCAGCGTCGACACGAGCTTCACGACGAAGGGCGGCCGCCAACGCATGGTCTGGTCGGCGCACGACGTGGCCAGGACGGTGTATGAGCCGATGATGCCTTACCGCGAGTCAATGACGCGCCTCCTCGTCTGCACCCAGCCCGACTGGCAGACGTGGTCGCGCTGGTACTACAATCTCTGCTCTACCCAGTACGAAGTCGACTCGACCCTTGGTCGCGCGATCGACTCGCTCACCACCGGCGCCGCGACCGAGGAAGCGAAAGTCCGAGCGCTCTACGATTTCGTGAACCAGCGCATCCGCTACGTCGAGACCTCGTACTCGGGCAAGAAGGCCGGATACCAGCCGGAAAAAATCAGCCTCACGTTCGAGAAGCGCTACGGCGTTTGCCGCGACAAGGCCGCGCTGCTTGCCGGCATGCTGCGCCACGTCGGGGTAGACGCATACATCACCCTTACCGATGGCGGGTCGCAGACCGACGGCGAGCTGCCGGTTGACCAGTTCAACCACGCGACGGTCGCGGTGAAACGCCCGGACGGCACTATCTACTACCTCGACCCGACCGCCGAGAACTCGCGCCTTTATCTCGCGGCGTCGGAGATGAACCGCGGGGTGCTCGTCGCGACCAAAGACGGCGATGACCTCCGCTACACTCCCTTGATCCCGGCGGACTCGAACCGGTTGGACGTTGCCATCGACGACACGCTTGCCGCCGATGGCTCGCTCTCGGGGAACGTCGTGCTGACCCCGACCGGTGGTCAGGACTTCAGCCTGCGCTGGCTGGCCCTCGGTCTGCCGCCCAAGCAGCAGAAGCAGCGCCTCGAGAACTACCTGCGGGTCTTCGGCCCGAGCGCCCGGCTCGACACGGTGACGATGACGGATGCGCGCGACCTGAGCCAGCCGCTCATCTTGAGGCTCCACTTCACGGTACCGGGCTTCGCCACCGTTCTCGCCCCCAAATCCGGAATCTCAAATCGGAAATCCACAATCCGCTTCACCCTGCCCAAGGCCGGCAGCGGCATGTTCACGTCGAGCTCGCTCGCCTGGGCCTCGACCATGCCGGTGCGGAAGTACGACGTCGACTTCCATACGACCACTGCCTGGCACATGGTTCACCGCCTGACGCTGCCCAAGGGCTTCAAAACGGTGCTCGCGCCCGACTCGCTCATCCAGACATTCGACAAGTTCGAAGCGAAGTCGGCTACCCGCGCCAAAGGCAGGCTCCTGACCAACGAGGTGTGGTTCCGGCTCAGAGCTCCGCTGGTCCCTGTAGCCGATTACCAGGACCTGCGCAACCTCTTGGCCTCGGCCGAGGAACTTGAACGGCAGCACGTGATGCTGAAGACCGCGGAGGAGTAGGCGATGAAGACGATTCAAGGTGCAGGGCACAAGATGGAAGCTGCAAGATGGATTCTGGTTTTGGCTTTCAGCTTTTGGCTTCTGCCTTTTGGCTTCGCGTCCGAGATCGACAGCATCATCAAGGCCGCGCCGGGGCACGATGCCTATCCCGAGGCAGGCGCGCTCATCCTGCTCGACCGCAGGATCGAGACCGTGGACAAAAACAACTCGACCACGCTCGACCGCTACCTCGTCGTGAAGATCTTCGAGGACCGGGCGACCGACGAGTTCGGCGAGGTCACCCAGCGGTTCAACAAAGACGGCCAGACCGTGGACGTGCTCGATGCCTGCACCCACCGGCCGGACGGATCAATCGTCAGGCCCGAGGCCCGCGCGATATCCGAGGTGAGTGCCCCCGAAGTCGGCAGCGCCATGGCCTACACCAATGCGATGCTCAAAGTTGTCTCGTTCCCGGCACTCGAGCCGGGCGCGGTCATCGAGTACCACGTCCGGGTGAAGCCGAAGAAGAGCACGAAAGAAGACGGCTTCTCCGGGACAGTCACCTTCGGCGGGTTCAATCCGGCTCTAAAGCGCGAGTTCCGGCTGGTCGTGCCCAGGGGTGTCCGGTTCTCCCACGAGTGGAACGTGGCCGCGCTGAAGCGTGCGATACTCAAGGCCGAGGCGGACTCGGGCGCTCAGACGACCTACACCTGGTCCGACGAGGACACGCCGCAGATCTTCCGCGAGGCGGCGATGCCCGACATCGAGCGGCTTGTGCCGGTACTGAGCTACTCGTCGTACCGGGACTGGAAGCAAATCGCGACCAGGCTGCGCAGGGACTTCGACAAAGGCCGAATCGCCTCGCCGGCGGTAAAGAAGTTTTCGGACAGTCTCGCGGCGGGGCTGTCCAAGGCCGACGCGGCCAGGGCCATCTACCTGTTCGTAACCCAGAAGGTGCGGAGCATCTGGCTCGACTACGGAGACGCCGGGCACGAGGCCCACAAGTCGCCCGACATCCTCAAGTGGAAATACGGCGACTGCCGGGACAAGAACCGTCTGCTGGTCTGCCTGCTCAACGCCCAGGGGATTCAGGCGACGCCGGTCGTGCTCGCCACCAGCGCGGACGCGCCGGCCGACGTGCCTTCGCCCGACGCCTTTGACTGGCTCGCAACGCTGGCCACCATTGACGGCAAATCAATGCTCTTCGACCCGTTCGCGGAGTATCGCAGCTACGGCAGCATCCCGGACGACGACGCCGGGGTTGACGCGTTGCTCCTCGACACGACCAGCACGGGGCTTACCCTCAGCCCGGGCGCCGGTCCGAACCCGGCCGACCGCGAGGTCACCACGGCGGAGCTCGCGCTTGAACTGAATGGCAACATCTCCGGAACGGTCATCACCACAACCGGCGGCTGCTACGACAACTCCCTGCGCGAAGACTGGCGCGACCGGACTCCAACCGACCGGAAGCGGGCGATGGCCCAGACCGCGTCCTCAATCAAGACCGGGGCGCAGATTGACACATTCTGGTTTTCGAACCTGGGCAACCTCACCGAACCGGCGGCCGCCGGCTTCTTCTTCACCGCACCGCGCTACGCGGTAACGCAGAAAGGCGAGCTGTCGCTGCGCGTGCCGACGCCGGCCGTGGTCGGCGAGGACCTGTTCTGGTTCACGTCGAGCGCCCGGCGGACGAATCCGGTCGAGACGAGGCCGGCGCGCAACTGGGAGTACACCTGCAACATCAAGCTGCCGCGCGGCGTGAAGGTGGACGTCCTGCCGGACAGCGTCGCGGTCGCCGCTGACGGCATCGCGGCCCGGGGCGGTTGGGCCAGGACGGCGAACGGCGTAAGCTTCCACTGCTCGGTGCGGCTGACGAAACCCGACTACTCGGTCGATGAGTTCGCCGGGCTCAAAACCGCGGCCGACGCAATCAGCAAGCCGCAGCTCCGCGAGGTCTACTTCCTCAAGTAGCGGCCGAGAAACAACCGGCGGCCGGCACCACTGCCGGCCGTCGCTGTTGAAGTCTCCCGGGTTTTTGGGGCTCGCTGCGGACGGTGTTAGTTGTGGTTCGGCGGCTCGGTGCGCAGGGCGGCGGCTCCCTCGACGAGCTCTTCTATCAGCTCGTGCACCGACACTATGCGGTCGCACCGCCAGGCATTGGCGCCGCACATCGCGTAGCCGTTCGCCATCTGGCCGCGGTAGCTTGCGACCAGGGCCTGCGCGATGCAGTATCCGGCCACTGCCGGCTCACAGGTCACGAGGCAGTGGTAGGGGCAGCCGAAGTTCACCTTCTCGCCCCTGAGGTAGCGTTCGACGAAATCGTTCTTGATGACGCGGGCCGGCATCCCGACCGGGCTGTGGATGATAACGATGTCTTCCTTCCGGCAATTGATGAAGGCCTGCTTGTAGGCTTCGCCGGCGTCGCACTCGTGGGTGCAGACGAACCGCGTGGCCATCTGCACGCCGGCCGCGCCGAGCCGGAGGAACCTGGCGATGTCGTTGCCGTCGAACACGCCGCCCGCGGCGACGACCGGGATGTTGCCGTACTCACGGGCCACGCCGAGAACCTCGGTGACGATGCGCTCCAGCGCGTTCGCCTCCAGGTTCTGGACCTCCTCGTGCGAGAAACCGAGGTGTCCGCCGGCCAGCGGCCCCTCGACCACGATTGCGTCCGGCAGGCGGTTGAACCGTTTCTGCCAGGTCCGGCAGATGATGCTGGCGGCCCGGGCCGAGGACACAATCGGCAGGAGTTTGACGTGCGCGTCGGGGACGAGCCCCGGCAGCTTCAGCGGCAGACCGGCGCCGGAGATGATGGCGGCCGCGCCCTCGGCGGCCGAGACCCGGACCAGGCTGTCATAGTTGGTCAGGGCGCACATGACGTTCACGCCGAATGGGTTCGGAGTATTGTTCTTCGTTTCCCGGATTGCCTGCCGCAGGCCGATCTCAGCGCGGGTGACGTAGTTTGGGGTCATGTCCTCAAGCTCCTCGCTCAATCCCACGGTAGCGATGACGCCGAGCGCGCCTTCTTTCGATACGGCTGAAACCAGGCGCGACGACGACACGCGTACGCCCATCCCGCCCTGGATAATGGGTGGATTAATCACCAGGTCACCGATTACCAGGTCGGGGAGCTTGCGGTCAGTCGTTGTCTTGATGCCGGCTCAGCCGTTCAACGGCAGTCGGAGAGAGAACAAGGCGCCCATAAACGGCAAAAGTGTAGCCGGTGGCGTTGGGAAGTCAACGCGAGCCGCGACCCCGGATTCGACGCTCTGCCCCGACTTTGGCGTGCTCTTCCGGCGCGCGCTGACCGGCCGGCCGATTTCAAAGAGGTCGTCATGGTCCGTTGACTTCCACGCGGGTGCGGGTCTATAATCCTGCGGGTTACGCCTGCCGGTGCAGAACCGAAGTCGATCCCCAAGAACGACTTTTCACCACTTCCTCAAGCCCGGCAGCATTCACTCGGGTACGACGCCTGTTCGAATCACCGCTGACGTGGCGGCGACAAAGGCGCCGCACGCGTTTATTCTGCCCGCCGGCTGCGCGTCGCTCAGCCTTCCGGCCCGAACCCCGAATCGCTCTCCTTGACCTCTCTCTCGCGGCTTCAATGCCGGTTCCCGCGGCGCATGGTCGGGCTTGAACAAATCCCGCACCGACGTAGTATTCTCCTGGCTGCTAATGCCTGAAGTATGACGCGTCAAGCTGCTGCAAGGCCTTGGGAATCGGGCGAGTCCCGGATTGTCGCTGCCTACGCGCAGCGGTTGGTCGCCGGCCGCTATCCCGGCCTCGTCCCGGCCGCAGTCGACTGCCTTCGCGCCCTCCGCAAATGGCACGCCGAGCACCCCGGCGCGACAAGGCCCAGTCGAGCGTACCGGCGGACGTTTGACGCGGTCCGCAGCCGGATTTCCAGAGATGCCATCGCCCGGGGCCGGCCCAAGATGCACAATCTCTGGAAACCGGTAGAACGCCGTCTTGCTTACAAGTGGATTCGGTTGTACTTCCGGCATCAGCAGGACGACTACCCGCTCGCGCTGCTGGACGCGGCGCGCGGGCTCATGGTGGACCTGCTCGAGCAGGGCTACGACCGGACCTTGTCGTCGTGCGAGAACGAACTGCACAAGTGCTTCCTCGATGCGGCGAAAGGGAAGACGCGCCACGCCGGCCGGATCGGCGCCGAAACCAGACTGCCGGCATCACTGCTTCGCGGCACCCGGCCGCAACCCCACCGGACCAAAACCTAGACCGGTCCGCAGCCTCAGGCCTGACGAAGGGGAGCGGGCGAAGTCAGGCGCAGCCGGCCGCTGGGCCGCGGAGTCTGGCGCAGCGGGCAAGGTGCCATGTGTACCAGTCGCAGACGTCGCCGATGCAGCGGCCGGTTGACTGGCAGAGCGGCTGCACCCGCGACGGGTCAACGCCGATTTTCACGAGCTCGGCAATCCGGTCAAGACTGAGCCGGGTCGGGGGCACGTCGGCCTGGGTGAGGCTGCCGTTCAAAAGCATCTGGCCCTGTTTGTGGTAGAACCATTCTTCCGCGCCGGCAGCGTAGCCTTCGTCGAGCAGCTTCTCGTCGTCAGATTGGGGACACATCCGCGACGCGTCCGTCGCGTCGCTCCGGGGACGTGTCCCCTCCGAAAGCCCCTTGGCCTGCCGTTCGGCCAGGCGGATGAGCTTCGCCGCTTCGCGCAGGTCCACTCCCGCCTGTTTGTTGCCGAAGACCGCGACGTTGCCCGATGACCTTCGCTGGATGACAATCGCCGCCCGCGCGCCGTACTCGGACCGGGCGTACTTATGAATCCCGTCCTCGTCCGAGTCCACGGTCACGATCCTGAGCCGCTTCTTTCCCACCTCGATCTCTTCGACCCTGGCTTTTGCCTCGAACTCGGGCTTGACCACGGTAAAGAACCGGTGCTGTTCCGCGTACTTGGCCTCGATTGCCACGAGCGCCCATTCGATTACCCGGTGCGGGTCGTCGGGATACCGATTGTGCAGCAGTTTGACCACGTAGGAGATGTCGAACGGCGAGGCATTGCCTTCAACGTCGGCAGCTCGCACGAATCTGAGTATCTTGGCGAGCGACGGGTCATCGCTGACGCCGAGTTCCCGGGCCACAAGCGTAGTCGCGCAGTCGCCGGCCTTGCGGCCTTCGTCCAGTGTCGGATGTTCGTCGAACCGGCCGCCGCCGATGCCGACGAGGACGGTACCTTCCGCTTCGTAGTCCTCGGGCTTGCGCCCGGCTTCCGCCAGCCGGCGGATGGAGGTGAATTCGACCCGCGCCGTGCTGATGCCGGGAAATCGCTGTTCTCCGAATCGGCGCAGGAGCCAGATGGCAACGATCTCGTCGAGGTGCGGCCGTTCGTGAGTGAGGATGCGGTTGAAGACCATCTCAAGCCAGAGTAGCCGAAAGGGGACAAAGGGTCAAGCGGCAGGCCGGCAGACGAAGGCAGGGGCGGGTGCGCACGGCCGGGCCCGATAGTCCGCCCTACGCAATCCGACTCCGATGGGCCGCCAAACAGACGGGCGGGCATGTGCCCGCCCTGTGCCAGACCGAGCCGGGAGCCTGGCTATTCGCGGCCGCCTCCGCGGCCGTGTTGATGCTCGCCGTCGCGGGGTCGATCCTGGCCGCGTCGGTCGCGGTGGTTCCGGTCGTTCCGGTCCCAGCCGATGTGCCGGCCGTTATTCCAGCCCCAGTGCCAGCCACGGTTGTAGTGAACTGCCGGCCGGTGCGCGAAAACCGGCAGTCGACGCGCGGGCGGATACGGCCGAACGACCCGGACCTGCCAGTGATTGCCGAACCCGAGCCAGGATAGCACCGGGCCCAGGAAGAAACGCGGCCTCGGTCGCGGTCGCGGCGGCGCCGCATAGGTTACGCCGGAGAAAAGCAACAGCAGGACTGCTCCGGCGATGATACTTCGCTTCATTTTTATCTCCTTTTTGGCGGTGACCATCAAGCGTATCTACCGCCGACCGCTGGATTCTATTCCGGCGTTTGCGGGCTAGGCGGGGAGAACGATAGCCGAGGTGGAGTATTCCGGCACCATCTGGAAGCTGCGGGTGAGCCTGACGCCGATGCGCTCGGGCCGGAGTAGAGCGAATATCTTCTGTTGTTCGGCCAGGTTCGGCCAGACCGGATATCCCGGGCTGTAGCGGACGGTCTCGCGCAAACCTGGCAGATGCGCCAGGCGTCGCTGGCAGTATTCGGCAAGGGCTTCGGTCAGCTCGGCGGCAAGGCCGTGGAGCAGGAACTGGTCGTGAATCCGCTTCTGTCGGGCCAGCGAGCGGCTTTCCTGCACTACCCGGGTTCCGACGGTTACGACCTGGAGGGCGACGTGGAAACGCTCGCGGCCCTGCTTTCGCTTGAGGCGGCGGGCAAAGGCGGGCGCGAATTCGAGCCGCGTCAGTTCTTGTCCGGTACGCGGGTGGACTACCACCAGTCCGCTGCCGGTGATGCCGGCCTCATACAGGCCGTACACCATCACGCCGTGCCACAGCTCCCGCTCGTGGCTAGTGGTAAGAAACTCGTCAAGCGTGCGCTCGGCCTGTCGGCGCGCCGCCCGGTTCGCCCGTGGTCCGAGCAGCCGCCAGCGCGTGCGGAAAAGCCGGTCGCGGTCCAGGAGCAGGGCGTAGCCGCGGACCTCGGCGTGGACCAGCTTGGTCAGGGAGCGCGCGTACGCGCCGGAGATGCGGGGCTGGTTCCAGATTACTTCCGGCGAAGACTCTGCTTCATCCGCCGGCCTCGGGCTGCAGGTACGACGCTTTGGGGCATCGGTCGGCCGGTTACGGCTGGTGACGGCCTGCATGACCTTTAGCCCGCCGAGTGCATCCTTGGCATAGTACACTTTGGAAGTGTACGCCGGCTGGAGTTCTTTGTCCACATAGGCGCGGTTGAGCGCCGCGCCGCCGCAGATGACCGGGATGGGTAGACCGGCCTCGGCAAATGCCTCAACATACTCCTTCATCGCCCGCGCCGACTCGACCAGCAACCCGGAAAGGCCGATGGCATCCGGCCGGTGCTCGCGCACCCCGGCGATGACGTCCTCGGGTGTCTGTCGCACGCCGAGGTTCACAACGTTGAACCCGTTGCTCGACACAATCATGTCCACCAGATTCTTCCCGATGTCGTGGACATCGCCGCGCACTGTGGCGATGAGCAGCGTGCCGCGCCGTTTGTGGCTTTCGGCAGGCAGGTGCGGCCGCAGGACATCGAACGCGGCCCGCATCGCCTCGGCGGAACGGAGTACGAACGGCAACTGCATCCGGCCGGACTCGAACCGGCGGCCGACCTCGTCCATCGCGGGGAGCAGTTCCCGGGTGATGATATCGGGCGCAGGCCGCGTCCTGAGCTCTTCGCCTACAGCCCGGACAATACCCGCGCGGTCGCCGGCAAGCACACAATCGCCGACTGCCAACGGCTCACGGCTGACGGCCCGCGACTCCGGCGGGGCTCCGGACGACCGGACGCCGATGCGGGTAAGCAGGGACTCAAGTGGCGTGCCGGGCCCGCGGCTCCGGTTGAATATCAGGTCCTCGCAGCGCCTGACCGTCCTACGGTCAAGCGTCGAAAGCGGCTCGATCTTGCCGGCATGGAGAATCGCGGCGTCAAGCCCGTTCTTGACCGCGTGATGAAGGAAAACGGTGTTGAGCGCGCGCCGCGTCTGCGGCTCGAGCCCGTGTGATATGTTGCTGACCCCGAGCAGCGTGAAGCTGTTCGGGAATCGCCGCTTTGCCTCGCGAATCGCCTTGAGCGTCTCGACCCCGGCATTGCGGAGCGACTCGTCACCGCTGGCGAGCGTGAAGGTGAGGAAGTCGAAGAAAACGTCCGGCGGGGCGAGCCCGCCGCGCCGCACCGCGAGGTCGTACAGCCGATTGGCGACTTCGAGTTTCCGCTCGCAGGTCATCGCCATGCCTTTGTCGTCGATTGTCATCAGAACGAGCGCCGCTCCCATCCTGCGGCAGAGCCTTATCGTCTTCTCGGCCCGGGCCGGGTCCTCGAGACTGACCGAGTTGACGATGCTTCGGCCGGCAAGCCGTTCGAGTGCCGCTTCCACCACTTCGCAGCGGGTTGAATCGACCATCACCGGCAGGTCCACGCCCGAGTTCAGGCGGACCGCCAGCTCTTTCATGTCCGAAACCTCGTCGCTGCCCGCGGCCGCCACCGAAAGGTCCATGACCTGCGCGCCCTCGGACTTCTGCTCCAGCGCCGATGTGACCATTGCGTCGAAGTCGCGGGCGAAGAGGAGCTCGCGGAAACGCTTGCTGCCGCTCGCATTGGTCCGCTCGCCGATGAAGAGCGGCCGCGGCTTCACGCCCAGTTCCTGCGCGCTGAAGGGCGATCCGACGCGAGGCACAAGGGGCACCGGCCGGCGCGGCGGGAGACCCTCGAGCGCGGCCCGGAGACGCCGGATGTGCTCGGGCGTTGTGCCGCAGCAGCCGCCGGCGATGGCGAGACCCGGCCCGGCCGCGAGCCGCTTCATGCTGGCGGCAAACTGCTCGGGCGAAAGGTCGTAGACCGTACGCCCGGCCTCCAAGCGGGGTAGACCCGCGTTGGGCATGACCGAGACGAGCTTCGACGAATGGCTCGCGAGATAGCGCACGGCGGCGGCGAGGCCGTCGGGGCCGAATCCGCAGTTGAGCCCGATTGCCGCGACCGGATAGGGCTCGATCGCCGAAAGCACTGTCCCGATGTCCGAACCGGTAAGCGTCCGGCCGTGTTCGTTCAGGGTCACCTGAGCGATGACCGGAACGCTGCGCTCGTCGGCTTCGAACGCGTCGAGCGCGGCTGCGAGCGCTGCCTTGAGTTGCAGCAGGTCCTGGCTCGTTTCGATTATCAGGCAGTCAACGCCACCGGCCAGCAGCCCATCGACCTGGGGCCGAAAGCTCGCGACCAGTTCGGCAAAACCGATGTGACCGAGCCCCGGCAGCTTCGAACCCGGCCCGATTGACCCGGCAACGAACCGCAGCCATGTCGGCGTTGCCTGCTCGCGCACGGCACTCCGTGCAATCTCGGCCGCCTTGCGGTTGAGTTCAAAGCACTTCTCCCCCAAACCGTGCTCGGCCAACGTGTGCCGGGCGCCGCTGAAGCTGTTGGTCTCGACGACGTCCGCCCCCGCGGCCAAAAACTGCATGTGCACTCGTTGCACAAGGTCGGGCTGGGTCTCGACCAGCAACTCGTTTAAGACACCGGCCGGTGCACCCAGCGCCTGCAGCGCCGTGCCGAGCCCGCCGTCGAAAACGACAATCCGCGAGCCGCAGGTTTTGGTCAGCCAATCGGCTTCCGACTTCCGCCGCTGCTTCAAATGAAAGTCGCCTTCAGGACGTCGGCGGTTGCTCGGCCCCTGCCCATCGTGTAGAAGTGCAACCCGGGCACATCGTTCCTCAGCAGTTCGCGGCAGAGGCGGGTGGTGAACTCGACCCCGACGCGGGCCGCGTCGGCGGGCGTCGCCGCGCGCGTGATGCGGGAGACCAGCTCCTCGGGCAGGTCGACGTGGAACTCGCGCGGAATCGTGACAAGCTGCCGCGCATTGGTTACCGGCTTGATACCGGGAATTGTCGGAACCTTGATGCCGATGGCGCGCGCCCGGTCCACGAAATCGAGGAACGGCCGCGCCGCGAACACCATCTGGGTGATGATGTAATCGGCCCCGGCGTCTACCTTTTCCTTGAGGTGGCGCAGGTCGTCGGCCCGGTTCGGCGCCTCGTAGTGTTTTTCCGGATACCCGGCGACCCCGAGGCAGAAATCGGTCGGCGCCGCGTTGTCCAAATCCTCAAGATAGTGACCGTGGTTCATCGCGGCTATCTGGGCAATGAGCTCCGACGCGAACCGGTGACCGTTCGGCTCGGGCACGAACTCCTTCTGTCCCGGCGCCGGGTCGCCGCGCAACACGAACAGATTCTTGAAGCCAAGGTACTGCAGGTCAATCAGCGCGTCTTCGGTCTCGTACTTGTCAAACCCGCCGCAGATGATGTGCGGCACGGTCTCAATCTTGTACCGGTTATAGATGGCGGCGCAGATACCCACGGTGCCCGGGTTCTTGCGCCGCGGGACCTTCCTGATCTGGCCGGGCACGGGTTCCTCGTAGACAATCCGCTGCTGATGATAGGTGACCGTGATGAACGTCGGGTTGAACGGCAGCAACTGGTCCACCGAGCCGAACAGCTCGGAAATCGACCGCCCTTTTTCGGGCGGAGTAATCTCGATTGATACCAGCGGCCGCTTCCGCGCCGCCATAAGCTCCGTTATGTGCAAGTCAGCTCCTCGGGCGGCAAAACGAAAGCCGCCTCTGCATCCGGCGGCACGCGCGCGAGAAGGTCCTTTTGCCTGGCCGGCCGCATCGGACCATTCGGAAGCACGAAGGCAGAACTCCGAACGACGAAGTTCGGCACTCGGCGTTCGGCATTCGCACTTCCCGCATCGGTCCGGGCACCGTAGCACCTTCAAGCTCGGTTGCCGTGCCGGCAGGCCAACCAGGGCCGCCGGCCGCTCCTGATGCGCTGCCAGTATAGCCCGGCCCGAGGCCGATGCAAGCCGCGACGGCACCCGCTATTGACATACATCACGGCTGGTCTAACATAGCATGATGCGGTTGTTCGCGACGCTCCTCGCGCTTTCCTTCGGCACCGCCGCGGCTGCCGGAACTGACCTCTTGGTCCGGGTCAACCGCTCCTCCAACGAGGACCTGGCGGAAGTGGTTGCCACCGGCGCCGACTTGCTTGCCCGGTTCGACGGCTGGTGCATCGCGCGCACGGACCAGCCCGGCTTCGCCCGGCTGGAAGACCGCTTCGGCTGCACGGTGCTCGACCAGAACCCTGGGCAGAAGCACTACGTCTTTGTCTTCGTCGAACCGGGCTTCGACCGTACCCGGCTGTCCGGGTGCGGCTCAGTCCTCACCGCGGACCCGGAGGGCGTGCTGCTGCGAACCACCGAGGACGGCATCCTCGGGCTGAACCGCCTACCCGTGGAACTGTACCGGGTCTCGATGCGGCCGATGTACATCCCGGAGCCACGTACCGCCGCTGCCCCTGTTCCCCGGGCAGAGCCGGTGCCGGACAGCCTGATATGGACGCTCGTGAACCGCGTGAGCCAGGACTCGCTGGAGGCTCGGCTGCGGCGGATGATCGCCTTCCAGACCCGCTACGCCCCGACCGAATCCTGCTACAGCGCGGTGGGCTGGATGCTCGAGCAGTTCGCGGCGTATGGCTGCGATAGCACCTACCCGGCTGGATTCCGGAGCGGCTATGCGCCGAACGCAGTCGGAATCCGCTTCGGCAAGGTCAATCCGCAGCACATCTTTGCCGTCACCGCTCACATCGACGCCACGTCGTGGCAGGACCCGTACAACTGGGCTCCCGGGTCGGACGACAACGCCTCCGGATGCGGGCTGGTGCTCGAAGTGGCGCGCGTTTGCGCGGACGTGGACTTCGCGAGCACGGTCTGGTTCATCGGCTTTTCGGCCGAGGAATGGGGGCTGTGGGGCTCCGATAGCTTCCTCTACAAGTGCTGGCTGCGGGGAGACTCGATCCTCGCTGCGTTCAACTCTGACATGATCTCGTACGGCCGCGATGACTCCCTGACCGTGGTTCACACGACCAGTTACCCCCAGACCGAATCGCTGGCCCAGTTCTTCCTCGCCCAGGCGGATACGTTCACGAGCCTGCAGGTGAAGGATACTGTCATCGACGTTTCGACCTCCGACGAGTATTCGTTCTGGAAATACGGATATCTCGCCATCCGTGGTCGCTACCACGACAAGACCCCAAACTATCATTCGGCCGGCGACACAATCGGCCCGTTCCACTACGCCGACTGCGGGACGAACAACCTGCCGATGTACACGGAGATGGTCAAGGCGGTTGTCGCCACCATCGCCAAGTGGGCGGGCGCCATGCCGGCGGGCATTGCCGAAGAACCACCAACCGCTCGCCCGGTACCTGTTGTGTCCATCGTGCCCAGCGTCGGCCGGGCTCCGGTGCGCATCTCCCTCTCCGCTGTGGCTCAGGCTGTGTCAGTCTACAACGCGGCCGGCCGCCTCGTGCGCAGGCTGGGTAGAGGCTCGTTGCTGACCTGGGACGGCCGCGACGGAAGTGGAGTGCCCTCCGCTCCCGGCGTCTACTACGTACGATCCGCCGGGCTCTCATCTCGCTTCGTCCTGGTCCGGTAAGCCGGTTCTCTCGTCCACCGATTACACCGACTACGTAAGATCTCAGGTCCTCCTTCTCAACCTCAACCTTTCTTCCGAGTCTGTGCGAATCTGTGAGGTCTGTGGATGTCCCGCGACTCCACAGTCGCCGGGTTCGTGCAGTTTGCGGTCTTCGGGGCATTTTGACTTTCAACATCTGCATTTCACAGTTCGACTTGCGCGTCCGACGCGCGCCAGGAACTCTGTGGTTCAATATCGGATTCAGGGTCCGTCCAGCGCGGTTCGGCCTGCGGGTTGACTTCGGCCGGCAGGGGGGTACAATTTCTTGGCGAGACACGCGGTCCCTGGCAGGGGACCGCGAGCGTCCCAAGTGCCTGACGGAGGCTGTTCGTGAACCATCCGTTCCGCACTTCCCCTTGGTCAGCGGCGTCGTCACGGTCAACGCGCCCTCGGCTGCCAGCCTGACTGGATGGAAGCCGGATGGGACGGCCCAAACGTGTCTTTGCCGATTGGCCGGCCGCGGTTCGTCCTCGACCGCGAAGGTCGTTCTGACCGATTGAATGCGAGGCGTGACCCCCTCGGCGCGGCCCTCAACGGGGCCGCGCCGGTTTGTACCTTCGGCTGGCTCTGGACCGTCGCCGGCCCGAATTGGTGTGACTCCCGATTGTCCAAAGCCCGGCTGTCCCCGACATCCCCACAAGCTGTCCGGCGGCGCCCGGTCCAGGGCAAGTCCACTTCCAGGTAGCTGCCGGCTGTCGCCGGCGGCAGCCAGCCGTTAACGGTCACGGCGCGGCCGATGTCCAGACGTTTGAGACGGCGGTATCTCTTGTCTGGACTTGGCGCCACGCTCGGTCTAGCCTCGCGAAATACCCCACGCTGTTCCGTGCGAAGTACCGGCGGTCATATCGTGCGCTGGATACTCACCCGCATCGCCGGTTGCCTCGTTCGTTCTATCTCGACCTCTACCTAGACCTGAATCCGCCGCCGTACCGCGGGTTGTTCGCGAAGTCGTACCGGTCGTTGTTCCGGCAGTTGTTCGCGACGTTCTTCGGCTTGATGTACTCGGAATTGGCATCTCACTTTTGCCTTCTGACTCATGACTTCTTCCATGGACAGATGCTGCCCCCAAGGCGGCCGGTGGGCCGAGGAGTGGACGGCAGAATTGTGGCCCCGGTCCCGGCCTATACGACCGCCAACCACCTCATCTTCACGACTCGCCCGGCCTCGACTGCCGCAACTTCGGCCTGCACTCCGCTGACAGCCGTGAGCCGTTGGCCCGTTCTCGATCAGAGCCCCACCGCCCGGTAACTCTGCATTCTGGATTCTGGCTTTCGAATTCCTGCTTGATTAGCGGCCGGCATTGAGGTCATTCGAGTTTCGCCTTTCAATCGTCACTGGAGCGTCGGGCTTCGACCTTGGCTCCGTGGCATGGCCGTCAGCCGTATGCCGTCAGCTCATTTGCCCTGATGCATTCCCCGCCCACCAGCTCTGCGTTCTGGATTCCGGGCTCTGGATTATCCGAGATTCCCGTCTCGTCCCGCCATTCTGCATTTTGACCTCTCCGTTCTGCAGTCAGCATTGCATCCTCGTCTCTGGTTTCTGAATACACTTCCTGTAACTGTGAAGAGGTCCGATGTGAACGAGCCGACCCCGTGGCCGGCATGAACCAGGACGTCGACCTGAACACCAACGGGTGCCAGTTCTTCTGTCTGCAGATGTACGGGACCGCGGTCAGGGTCCGTAAGCCCGGCAACTGATTCGGAGCGCGTCAATGCGCGGGCCGCAGGCGGCCGGATGCGGTCCTTCGCGGCGCGTGAAGCTACTTCCGGATAAACCTTCCGTAGAGATGTAGTAGTGAGAAGAGGAGGGCGGGCACGAACATCGGGAGGTAGGCTTCACGCGGCTTCGGGCCGTCGCCGGCTTCTACCAGGATAATCTGCTGGATGGTCAGGAACAGGCTGAGCAGCGTGAAGATGCCACCGGCTTCGGCCTGCCAGTTGTGCTTCCAGCCCGAGGTGTTCAGAAGTGGCATCGTCTCCCCTGCGCTTGACAATCACCCGATGTAAAGTCGTCCATCTTCCCTCTCGACCGCTCCGGGCTGCATGAACCGTGCCAGAGCCGGAGGTGGGCTCCTCGCCGCTGGTAGCAGGTGTAGACAATCGGAAAAACGCGTCACTTGACCGGTGCGGAGCGGGGCGTTCGCGCACGGCGTGTTACATCCGGCCGGGCACGAGCAAAAGGGCGGGCCGAAGCCCGCCCTTTAAGGAGACTATTGTCCGCTACCTTCGGACCACGAGCTTCTGCGTGGCGTGGCAGCCGCCGGCCTCAAACCGGCAGTAGTAGACGCCGGGCGCGACCGTTCGGCCCCGTTCGTCGCACCGGTTCCAGCAGGCTTCGCGGTAACCGGCCGCCTGTACCTCGTCCACCAGTCGCCGAACACGCGCGCCGCTTGCGTCGTAAACGCTGAGCTCGACCCGAGCCGGCCGCGGCAGGTCGTAGCGGATGTGCGCGCCCGTGGCGGTCGGATTCGGACTGAGCTGGCGAAGCGCGAAAGTAAGCGGCAGGACGCCGTTCTCTTCCACCCCGCCGAGCGACTTCACCACAACGCTGCCGCTCCAGCGGTCATTGGCGTTGTTCCCGTCCTCGGCGAGCCGCGTCGAGCAGCGGAGCGCAACCGTCCCGACCGGCCCGGCCGTCCACTGCGGGAAGGAAACGGTGTCAGTCACGCCAGCGTCGAGGGTGACGACCGTGTCCATCGTGTAGGTGCTGCCGATGATGAGCCGCACCGTGAAGGTCTCGCCAATCTGGCCGGAGTTCTCGACCGCGGCGGTTGGCGTCACCACCGTGCCCGAGTCAACCGTGTCGCGCGGCTGGATTATCTCGGTCACCCCGACGTCGCGGACCGGCACCCGGATTTCGAACTTGCCCGAGTTGCCGAAGGCCCGCCCCTGCGCGTTCCACGTGAAAACCCGGACATAGCAGTCCGTGCTCGGGGTGTTGGGGACGGTCCAGGCGCAGCTCGTCCGCGACCCCACGTAGGTGTCGACAAAGTCCCAGCTCGCGCCGTTGTCCTGGCTGTAGACAACCGAGTCCTTAACAATCGGCCCGTTGTCCGCGGTCCAGGCGATATCGTAGGTGCCGCCGGCATACCAGAAGTTCCCGGTAGCGGGCGCGGTCACGCCGACCGCGGGCAGCCAGGGTCCCACCCAGAGAATTGCGTTGGCGAGCAGCTTCGCCCACTGGCCGGTCCCGCCGGAGTAGGTCCGGAACGGAACGTAGCCCAGCGACGCGAGCCTGACGCCCGCGCTGTCGAGGTAGGCGGCGACCGCACGGTTGCCCGTGGTCCATTCGGCCAGACAGACGCAGTTCGGGCTCCTAAGCGTCGAGTGGGTATTGCCGGTGATGTAGTTCGTTACGCTCAACGCGGTCACGCCGTCAATTAACGGATGGATCGGGTCGTGCACCAGGCCAAGGCTGTCGGGGCCGGTCGTCTGGGTCTGCATCGTGAATGGCATGTACTGGTTCACGAAGCGGCCGGCGAGGTTACCGCTGTGGTCGGCCCACATCGTCGTGACCACCCGCCCGCCGAGGTCGACAAACCGGGCCAGGCTGTCACCGATGAGAACCGGGGACGAGGGAATGGGTCCGCCGGAGAATTCGAGGATAACACGGCAGCCGTCGTTGTACCATTCCGTGGCCGGGAAGGTCGCGTTCGACTGGACGCTGTACGTCCCGACCCGATCGAGCACGCCGCCACCCGTAACCCGGAGCGTTTCGGCCAGTTCGACCCTGAGGCTCTGTTCGTCGGTCGACACTATCATCAGCGGACAGATCGCCTTGCACCAGACGCCGCGCGAGTCGATGTACGTCGTCCCGCTCGAATAGAGCGTCCGGTCGCGGTAGAAGCGCATGAGCTTGTTGTCGCTGTGCCCGCCCCAGCACATGTAGTAATACTGGCCATCAAAGGCGACGTTCATCGCCGTGGCGTCGTCGCCGTCCGTGGTCCAGGTTGCGTCGTGGGTGATGCTGCCACCCGCAAACTTCGAACAGGCGTAGCCGTACCAGGTCGTGCCTGCGTAGCTGTCGGTGAACCAGACGGTGTCGTTGGCAACGCCGAAACCGTAGTTACCGCCGCCGATCGGCTGGTGGTTGGTCGTAGTCGCGCTCACGAGCCCGCCATCCAGCGTATACTTCCTTACCGTTGTGCCGCTCGGGACATAGACGAACTCAGCGTCGCACCCGCACGACCCATAGCTGCCATTTCCGAGCGTGTAGTTAATCACCGCGCCGGCCCTCAGGTCGGTGCGCCGCAGGTTCGTGCCATTGACTTCGAACAGGTAGTGCCCGTCCGGGGTCATGCCCGGCACCGACTGCTGGTCCTGCCAGGGTATCGGCGTCGGCTGGGCCGGGGTCACGTCCTGCGCCTTGGGCGATGAATAGATGTCGGTCGCGCTGTAGAAGCTCTTCCAGTACAGCGAATCCTGACTCGTCTGGCGCCGGTAGGGCTGCCGGCAGAAAAGCCCGCGCGGGTCCATGGCCGCGGTCCCGGATGCCGAAAGCGTCCGGTTGGGGTTGAACCGCTTGAAGGTGTTGGACGTGCTACCCAGCCAGATCACGTAGTAGTATTGACCGTCCCAGGCAACTCCGCTGGGGTGAATGCTGCCCGACCCGACGTCCCAGGTCGCGTCAGCCGTGATCGAGCCGCCGGCAAACCTGGCGCAGGCATAGCCACTCATCGTGCTGTTGTCCGCGCCGCACCAGAGCGTATCATTCGCTACCGAGAACTCGTACCATATCGGGGTAATACTGATGGTTGTCGAACTCACGAGCGTCCCGTCCAGCGTGTACTTGTACACGACGTTATCGACCGGCGCGTAAACGAACTGCCCGTCGGTCGCGCAGCCCTGGTACCCGTTGGAGATGGTGTAATCGGTGTGGCTGCCGTCGGTCGTACTGTGCCGACGCAACGTGGTATTGTGCACCTCATAGATATAGGTGCCGGCCGGGTCCATCGCGGCCACGGTTTGTTCATGCAGGAAGGAGAACCCGCTGCGGCAGACGCCCGGGTTCGGATTAGGCACCTGCGCCTTCGGACAGCCGTAAAGGTCATTCAACTGGTTGTACTTCTTGAAAAAGAGCGACTCGGCGCCCACGTCAAGACCTTCACGGTCGGGCAGCGGGTTCCCGTTCCGGTCGTAGAAATGCTCCCAATGGACGACCGGGCCGGCGTTTCCCGCTTCGGTCACCGACCGGGCAGACGGAACGGGGCCGGGCGCGGGTCTCGCGGCCGGAATCGCACTCGGGCCGATCGTGGTGCTTGCGAAGGCCACGGCGGCGAGCGCGAACACGGTGCACAGCACTGCGGATGCTTTGAACATCCAACCTCCCTGGAAAACTGGAGGCAGAACCGAGGGCGCGGCGTCCGGTCGGCCTCCTTTGCGGCCGGATACCGTGAAAGCGCTGACCAGGAACTGCGAGTTCAACCACATTAGAACTAGTTTTCCCCAATTGTCAAGCTCTGGAGCCGCGGGGATTCTCCGTTTCGGTGACACACTCCATCAAACCAACCGCGCCCACACCGGTTCTCGTCTGGACAAGCCCTCGGCTGCGGTCTATTATCTCGCGCCATGCAAGAGCAGCCGGCCCGGCGGCCGACCGGCTGGGGCGACCCGCCGGTGACCGCGCCGACCCTTGACGCCATTCAGAAAGCCAGCGAGCGGATAAGGGGCGTCGTCGAGCGCACCCCGCTGATTCCCTTCGGGGAAAGCGGCATCCTGCTCAAGTCCGAGGTCGCTCAGCCGACCGGTTCGTTCAAGCTCCGCGGCGTCTATAACTGGGCGACAGGGCTCCCGGCCGAGGACGTCCGGCGCGGATTCTCGACGTTCAGCGCCGGCAATACGGCGCTTGCGCTCGCCTACTGCGCCCGGGCGCTTGGCACGAGCTGCCGCAGCATCCTGCCCGACTATGCTCCCGAAATAAAGGTCCGTTCGCTCCGCGAGCGCGGGGTCGAGACGGTTCTCGTCCCGTTCGCGGAAATGGCGGACTACATCTTCCGCGCCGGGTGGCGGGAGGAACCTTACGCCTTCCTGCACCCGTGGACCGAGCCGGCGATGGTCGCCGGCCACGCGACTATCGGTCTCGAGATAGTGGAGGACCTGCCCGCGGTCGAAACCGTCTATCTGCCGGTCGGCGGCGGGGCGCTCGCGGCCGGCGTCGGCTCTGCGGTTCGAATGGCGAACCCCGCGGCGAGGATCGTCGGGGTCCAGACCGAGTCCTACCCGTCGCTCGCCGCAAGCTTCCGCGCCGGCAGGCCGGTCTGGATCGAGCCCCGGCCGACCATCTGCGACGGCGTGGCCGTGCCGTTTGCCACCGACCAGCTCTTCCCGCTGCTGCGCGAGACTTTGACGAACGTTGCCGTTGTGTCGGAGGAGCGGGTCCGGGCCACCATCCGCCGGCTGGCGGAAGAACAACGCGTCGTCGCGGAGGGCGCCGGCGCCCTGGCCCTCGCCGCCGCCCTTGACACACCCCGGGAAGAACGCGGGCTCGCGGTCTGCGTCGTCTCGGGCGGAAACATCACCCGGGCGCTCTTCGAACGGCTCCTCGACGCCGGGCCGGCATTAGGTGCCGCCTTCCGGCCGGAAACGAAAGCCCGGTATTGACCTTGACAAAGGCTCCGCCCCGAATAGCATAACAGCATGCAGAGGAGCTGCCCGCGCCGGCTGCCGCACCCCGGCGTCCGCTCCGGAGGTGGAAACCGAGCATGATCCAGTTCAAGCAACGCCGCTTCTTTCCCGAGCGGCGGTATCGCCTCCCCTTGCGCTGGGTGATGTGGGGGGCAATCGCGCTCTTGTTCCTGGTGTTCGTATTGTTCATGAAGCTGTTCAGATGAGGCCGAACTACGTTGACCTGAAAAGGAGTCGCTAGATGACGAAACTTCACTGGAGCTACAAGGACGTATTCCGCGCCCTGCGTCTTGGCTTCTCGGCCAAGAAGGTCTGGATGATGTCCCTCGGCCTGCTGGTCGGATTCGCGGGATACACGATACTCACCTACATCGCCTACGCGGCCGCCGGCACCGACTTTCTGTCGGTCTGGCAGACCTTCCGCCTGCTGCCGCTTCCGTCGCCCCTCGACTACACCTTCCCCTGGTATTCCTGGATTATCTTCGCGGCCGCGGTTCTCTGGTTCATCTGCGCCCTGCTCATCACCGGCACGGCGGTGTCTAAGGTCGCATACGAACAACTGCGCGGCGACGAATTCTACGAGTCGAAGGAGGCATTCCGCTTCGCGTTCCGCAATACCCCGGCCGTGCTTTCAAGCCCGCTCTTAATCCTGGCTTTCGTCGCCCTGATCGTCGTCTTCGGCCTCATCTTCAGCCTGCTCGGGGCAATACCGGCGGCCGGTGAGATATTCGTCGGACTGCTGGCGGTACTGGGTTTCATCGCGTCCCTGTTCATCGTCTATCTGCTCATCGTCCTCTGCTTCGCTCTGCTGCTCGGCCCGAGCGTTATCGGCGCCACCCACTCCGACACTTTTGACACGCTGTTTGAGGTCTTTTCCTGCGTCAACGAGCAACCGGCGCGCCTCCTCTGGTACACCGCCACGACCGCGCTGCTGGCCAAGGTGGGTTCGTTCCTGCTCGGGCTTGCGGCCAGCGCCGCCGGCAGGATCGGCTACGCCATCACCGGCGCCTTCATGGGTGAGAAACTGGCCGACGTGGTCAGCAACGCGTCGTACTACTTCAAGCTTGCGTCCCCGGACTGGTGCCCATACCTTTTCCAGCGGATTTTCCTGGACGAAATGAACCTGTACGGGTTCCCCCAGGTATACATGCCCGGGGAGTACTTGACGCTCGGGTGGAGTCACGACATCGCCTCGCTGCTGCTCGGCGTCCTGCTCTACCTCATCGCGATAATGGTGGCGGGCTATGGCCTCTCGGTCTGGTTCACAGGCATGACTCTCAACTTCGCAGTCCTCGCGTACAAGAAGGACGAGAAGAACGTGCTGGAGCTGCCGGAGGATGAAGAGGAGCTGATTGAGCCGGTGCCGAATCCCGAACTGGACGACCTGAAGCCGAAGCCGGCCTCCGAGGCTCCTGAAAAGAAGGTTTAGTCTCGTCCGGTAGACGACTTAACTCACCATCTTTCAATAACTTAAGCCTGCGCGGACGGCAGCGCGCAGACTACAGGGTCGTGATCCAGGGCCAAGTGCAAGGCCTTGGTTTCAGGCCCCACGTCTACCGACTCGCCAAGGCCTTGGGCGTCCGCGGTTTCGTCACAAACTCAAACCTGGGCGTCATAGTCGCGGCCCAAGGGAAGAACGCCCGGCGGTTCGTGGAGGAATTGAGGCTGAACCCGCCGCCCCTGGCCGTGATAACCTCTTTTAAGGTCAGTCGCATGCGGGAGCGGCCCTATTCGGACTTCTCCATCAGGCCGAGCCGGGTGGAGAAGGGTGCCGGCGTCGACGTTTTGCCGGACCTCGCCGTCTGTTCTGACTGCCGCCGGGAAATCGGCGACCCGGCCGACCGCCGTCACGGGTACGCCTTCACCAACTGCACACAGTGCGGGCCGCGCTACACGATTATCGAACGTCTCCCCTACGACCGCCCGAACACCACGATGGCTTGCTTCAGCATGTGCCCCGACTGTCGGCGTGAATATACCGATCCCGGCGACCGCCGCTATCACGCCCAGCCGATAGCCTGCCCGGTCTGCGGTCCTGAGCTCAAGGTCTCGCCGGCCGGTTCCACCCTGCCGCCGCTCGAATCGGTGGCCCAGGCCCTGCTCGACGGGAAAATCGTTGCCCTCAAGAGTCTTGGCGGCTTTCAACTCGCCTGCGACGCCACCAACGACCGGACGGTGGCGCTTCTCCGGCGGCGAAAGCGCCGACCATCGAAACCGTTCGCCTTGATGTGCGAGAGCGTTGCCGTTGCCCGCCGGTTCTGCCGCGTCACGCCGGCCGCAGGCGAAGTGCTCCTTTCCGCGGCGGCACCGATCGTTCTGCTGCCGAAGTCGCGACACCCCGTTCTGCCCGTCGCCGCGGCGGTCGCTCCGCGCAATTCGCGCCTTGGCGTGATGTTGCCCTATACCCCGCTGCACGTGGTTCTCTTAAGACGGTTGCGGCGCGCCGCCGGCAGGCCCGCCGTGCTCGTGATGACGAGCGCCAACCGGAAGGA
>Ga0136653_10000098_pt1 | contig 39793 bp, 35 predicted proteins | sample LakKivw275mmetaG_FD_94866 | JGI IMG/M metagenome (GOLD analysis project Ga0136653, IMG submission 94866) | Anoxic lake water microbial communities from Lake Kivu, Rwanda to study Microbial Dark Matter (Phase II) - Lake Kivu water 275m metaG... | ecosystem: Environmental > Aquatic > Freshwater >...
CCCGGCGACGCCACGACCCGCGGGAACTCGCCGTGCCCCTGGTTTAAGGCAAAGTCGAGGTCGCCCTGGGACGTGTAGGTAGGCAGGCCGGTCGACGGCCCGGGGCGCGAGGACAGCACGCAGAGAAGCGGCACCTCGGCCATGCCCGCGAGCGAGAACGCTTCCTGCATCAGCGCGAAGCCACCGCCGCTTGACGCGACCATGGTCCGGGCGCCGGCCGCGGCCGCGCCGATGGCCATGTTCATGACCCCGATTTCGTTCTCGGGATGGACCACGACGGTGCCAAGTTCGCCGGCCCTGGCGGCGAGGAACGTGAGAATGGAGGACGCCGGGGTCATTGGGTAGGCGAAGAAGGCGTCGAGCCCGGAGGCGACCGCGCCGAGAGCGATGGCATCGTTGCCCGAGAGCATCGGCCGCTGCCTGTCGCCGCGTTCCAGCTTGAACCGGCCGGCAAGCGCGGGCTCGGCCGCGCTATAGATGGCGCTCGCATAGGCTTTGTTATTCTCGGTGCCGCGCGGGTACTCCTGCTCGATGAAGCGCATCAGCTCGTCGTGCGACATGCCGATAGCGGAAGCAAGTACCGCCGCGACCGCGACGCCGGTTACCAGGTCGGGGTCCGGGTACTTCTTTGCCTCGGTGGAGATGGGGAGCGATGCGTGATTGGCGATTGGCCACGAGTCGGGCAGGCGGGCTTTGTCGTCGAACACCATGAAGCCGCCCGGCTTGAGATGGTCGCGGTGAGCGTCGACCGAGCGCTGGTCGAGGCAGACCACGAGGTCGGCCTTCAGGTAGTGGCTGGTTATCTGACTGCGGGACGTCGATACGGAGAAGAAGTTGTGGCCGCCGCGGATCAGGCTCGGATAGTCGTCCATCTGGAAGACTCGCCTTCCCATGCGCGCGAAGAGCCGCGCGGCCGAGGTGCCGGCTTTGCGGATGCCGTAGCCGGCCTTGCCGCCGGCAATCAGCGTGAAGATTTCATCCGCCACGTCTTCTCCGCTGATTCGAGGTCGGGCCCGACCAGGCAGCTCGCCAGAGTCGACTGAAGGCGCGGGTCTGCACCGAGCCTTCGGTAGCGTCCGGGCGTTCCTCCCCGAGCCCACGGTCGGCCGACCACAGAGCCAGATGAGAACGCAGATCGGCCGAAACCGGTGTCCGGATGGGGACAGGATCAACCACGGAGGGCACAGAGTTCACAGAGCGGGCAAAGGTCCGGAGTCTGGACTCCGCACGCGAGCCTCGGTGTTCTCTGTGTGCTCTGTGGTTCAATATCGGGTTCATAGTTACCTCACTTTCAGCCCAACTGCCAAGAGAAGAGCGCCGGTTGGCGCTCTCCCTCCCTTTTGGGGAACGACCCCACGCTGGGTGGTAGACGCAGGGTCGTAATCAATCTTCCAAAGCACAGACGGCCTTGGGTTCGCGCAGGTAGAGAGCGATGCTCTCTGAAACCGACAACTGGACGTCCGGTCCGACCCGGCCGACGTAGCCGACGGAGAGGTCCTGGCCGATGACGATGGCCGAGAACTGCTCGCCGGTGGCAAGCAGCACACCGCCCGTCTTCAGGGCCGGGCTCTTGAACACGCCGCCGCCGACAATCTTCTCGATGTGCCCGAGCTCGGTGCCGTTGCCGTCGGGATAGAGCCGGTACAAAAGGTTGTGGCGGGCAGGCGCGAGCGCGAGCGCGTAGGGCCCGTGGAACCCGGCGGCGTCGAGCTTGTTCACCGCTTCCACCGCGTCGGCCGCCGCCTTGCCCAAAGGCTGCCACGAGGCGAGTTTGTGCCGTTCGACGCCGGCGGAGGATATGAGCCCGGGGGCCTTTTTGCTGCCCGAAAAGATGAGTTCCTCTTCGGCCCGGGCACACTCGATGGCGGCGCTCGCCGCCGGCCCGACATCGAGCGTGAGCGACTCCCGCTCGTAGACGGCGATGTCGCGCAGGCTCATGCCGAAGGTACGAAAGAGATAGTGGAGCGAGAGGAGCCGGGCGACCGCGTGGCCATCCGGCGAATGTTCGTCGGCCAGGGGCACTGCCTGGACCCCAAGGCCGTACGGCCCCTCAATCGAAATGAACCGCCGCGCCGAGAGCTGGCTTTTGGCCGCCCCGACCGCGGCCCGCTCCAGCACTTCCCACGTCTTGTCACCAATGCCCGAGAGAGCCCGGTTCTCGAAGTCGCTGCCCATCACGCCTCCTTCGTCTCGATCAGCGAACCGACCGTCGTTTTCTTATTACCCGCCAGTGTCGACCGCATCTGCTCCACCTCCTGCGCGCCTGAGTCGGTGAGCTGTTGCTCGTTGCCGGTCAGGAGCAGTATCAGGCGCATGAATTCGCCGATGTGCTTCCGCTCCTCGTCGGCAATGTCGCGCAGCACTGCCTCGGCCAGCGGGTCTTCACAGGCGTCGGCGTGAGCGAGGTAGAGATGTACCGCCTCGTGCTCGGCCGCGAGGTCAAGCCGGAGCGCCCGCACCAGCTCTTCCTTGCCAAGCTTGCGGTCCGGCACGCGGCCGGGGAAAGGGTTCAGGAATTCGGGCATTTGCGCCTCCTAGGTCAGTTTCAGCTCTTTTGTACTCTCCCAAAGTCCGTGGATGTTGCAGTAGGCCAGCGCATGCAGGCATCCCGGCTTTTTGGTCTTCATGTACGCGGTGACGGCGTGACTTGAGTAGGCCGGCCCCTGGTTGGGACCCTCGACCGACTCGCCGTGCAGCGTGAACTCAAAGTGGCCCACCTGGGACGTGTTCTTCGCCCCTTCCGCGCAGAAGTAAAGGTCTATCCAGCGGATGTGGTGCTCGGTTGTGTTGGGGTGGGCGATCTGTTTGCCAAGGCTCACCTTGACCGCGAACTCGGTGTCGGCCGCGACCTTTTCCGGGCACTCGATTACCGGGACGTGCTTTTCCTTCTGCCAGTCTGCCCGCTGAATGTGGCTGCTCAAATTCTCCATTGCAGTTCCTTTCTCCAATACTGCCGGACGTCGGCCCGATGTCGCGTAACCTGGTCGGATACCCCGTACGCCACCTGGCCGTGCCTTAATCAAACCGCGCCTGCGCGCGGACGCATGGCCGAATGCTTGCAGGAAACATGCCCGGTATGCAAGGCACCAAGGCACGGCATAAGCAGGCGTTGGAAGTCGGAGAGATGGACGGCAGAGGCAGGAATCCGGAATCTTGCCGCTGAAGTGTGCAACGGGCGAAGTATAATCCGGGCAATATGTAACCTCGGGAGTTACGCGCCGAGCATCGGGCCTTGACCGGCTCATTGCCAAGACTGGAACTGAGTTCCCTCCCACCACGGCGAACTGAGCGGCACGCATAATGCACATAGCCACCGTGTGAGCGCGGCGCCGGACGTTTTCGGCGCCGTTGGTCGTGTTCACGAAGGCGCGGTCGAGAGAGAGTTGAGCTTTGAATGAGGCGGCCGGCCGTCAGGTTGACGCCCGAGTCGCCTGATGGAGGTAACTATGACCAGGGCAGTCACCCTCGCGCTTGCGGTCGCCGCGGCGATCATGCCGCTACTGGGCGCGGATTTCGAAGGACCGGTTCAGGGCACCGTGGTCGCGGGCCCCGCGGTGGTTTCGCTTAGTCAGGCCACCGGCGGCGTTGGAGTGACGGCGATGCCGCCGCCGGTGCCGATGCCGGACCAGACGCTTGTTCGGGCACTGAAGGCCCAAGCGCCGGCCGTGGCCCCGACCGCGAACGCGCTCATCCAGCTGCCGCCGCCGAGCAATGCCGGCGGAGTGCCGGTTCTATCACGGCTCGAAGGCCTGGACCAGACCGAGTTCGGCACGCCCGACCCGGCAATCGCCGCCGGCCTTTCCGAAGTGGTGGAAGTCATCAATTCGACCTGGGCGGTCTTCGACAAGTCCGGGGCCAAACTCGCCGCCGGTTCCCTGCGGGACCTGTTTCGCCCGGTGAACCCGCCGGCGGCCATCTACCAGCCCCAGGTCTTCTTTGACATGAAGGAGCAACGCTGGGTAATCACCGCCCTCGCCCTGAACCCGGCAGTCACCGGCCACCAGACGGTGGAATCGTACTGGCTGATTGCCGCATCGCTTGCGCCGTCGGCCATGGGCTCATGGTACGTATGGAAGACGGATGCGAGCAGCGGCGGTGTCATGTCCGCCGCCGGCATTGCCGCTGACCAGGCGCTGGGCTATAACAGCGTATTCGTCGTCCTCACCGCCAACCTCTACTCCCCGAACGACCCTGCCTATCAGTACGCCCGGGTCCGGGTGCTCGACAAGCGCGAGCTCTACGAGGGCAGGCTGCGGTCCTTTGCCGACTTCTGGGGACTGAAGGACGAGAACGGCCGGCCCGCGTCGAGCGTTCGCCCCATGCGGGCACCCGCCGGGGCCGCGGATTTCTACCTGGCCGATGTGGCGCCGGATTCCGGCTCACACGTGACGGTATGGCAGGTACACGCTACCGCGACCACCCCGGCGCTGGAGCGGCTGCCCGCGGCTAAAATCCGCTACTTCCAGGCACCGCCGGACGCGGCGCAGCCCGGCACCGACATCCGGCTTGCGACCGGGCCGGCACGGCTCCAGTCGCTTGAGTACGCGAACGGCAGGCTGTACTGCACTTTCAACGAAGCCTACCGGTGGACCGGCGATGGCGTGGCCGCCATCCGGTATCTCGTGCTGGAAAACACCGCGGGCAGTATGCCGCAACCCGGTTTCGCGACCCGGCTGGACAAGACACTTGGCAACGGGCTCGTGAGCTACTTCAACCCGTCGGTCGCCGTTGACGGACGCGGCAATGCCTACTTCGCGTTCAACGTCTCAAGCCCGAACATTTACCCGGGCATGGGCTATGCCGGCTGGCACGAAGGCGAGACGCTTTCCGCCCCGGCCATTCTCAGACCCGGCCTCGCGTCGTACGGGACGAGCGACCCGGCCCCGTTCGGCCGCGTCACATCCATCGCGCTCGACCCCAACGCGGACAACGTTTCGTGGATAGCCGGCGAGTACTGCCGCGAGGTTCAGAACTGGGGCACGGCGATGGGCATCCTTTCGTTCGACCCGCTGCGCTACCGGGCCACGGTCCTTGCCGACGACGTCCCGGCCGAGGTCAAATCGGACACGCTCCTCAAGTTCGGCCAGACCCGGCCGCACTGGAACGCCGTTGGCATCCGCTCAGGCGGCAACTGGCAGCTCGACCTGTGGGACGCGAACTTCCTGACGCTGCGCGCCCGGTCGGCCGATGACCGGCCTGGCCCGCAGACCGATTTCTGCGTCTCCGACGGAAACCACAGCCCGCTCGATACGATGGGCGTAAAGCTCCGCGACTTCGATTCCACCACCGCCACCGTCGAGTTCACCCAGGCAACGAGCGGTACCACCCTCGACGCCGAGCGGGTCAACGGGCCGTACCAATGGAACGACAACGACGTCATTCGAGTATGTGAATACCACGCGACCCCGGCCACCGATACCTGCTTTACGCTGTCGGTCGCGGGCGGCAACGTCAATCTGGGAATGGCAATATTCCGGTCACCCGACGCCCCGTACTACGTCGACCGCTCCCAGGCGGTGGCCGTTGCGGACGTGAACGGCCCGGGCGAGGGCGAGTACATCCACTTCCACGCGCTGGTTGACGACTACTACGCCATCGTAACCTGGGCCGATAACAAAGCGACCGGCCAGTATGCCCTCTCGACCGCCTGCCAGGTCAACCTCCAGCCCAATCCCATTGCCCACCCCGACGCCTTCCATCTGGAAGTCGGGGGGTCCGGGGTAATGAGTGATGTAACAAGCGTCAGCTACGACATCCCGAAGAAGACATCACTGGCAATACGGGTGTACGATGCCGAGGGCCGGGCGGTCCGGACGCTTGTCGCGCACGATGCCGAACCCGGCCACTACACCGTTGGCTGGGACGGCCGGAGCGCAACCGGGAGGACTCTTGCCGCCGGTACATACTTTGTGCGGTTTGAATCAAAAGAGTTCACCGCCGACCAGAAGCTAGTAAAGATCCAGTAGCCTGCGCAAGGCAGGGGGCGGAGCCGCCGGCTCCGCCCCTTCGGTTTCCACGGCCATCGCCCCGGGTCGTGGGGCCGCGCCGGCTACAGGTGGGGAAGGGCCTGGCGCCGCGTCAGTACGTCCTGGAAAAGGTCGCCCAGCTTCTCCGCTCGGCGCACGGCGTCGGTGTGAAGGATGGTGAGTTTGGCGCGGCCCGCCGCTCCGCCTTCGACCTCGGGCCACGTGACCGGACAGGACACGGCCGGCGCCTCGCGCGCGCGAAGCGAATACACGGCCACCATTGTCTTGGCCGAGCTGTTCTGGGCCCAGTTGATGAATACCCTGCGTTCCCTTTCCGCCTTCCCGACGAGGGTTGTCACGAGTTCGGGATTGGCGCGCTGTATCAGCGCGGCGAGCGCCTTCGAGAAGTCGCGCGTCCGCTCGAACGTCACCTCCTGGCGGTTCAGCGGAACGAGGACGTGAAGCCCTTTCATCCCGGAGGTCTTGACGAGGCACGACACGCGCAGCCGTTCGAGCATGTGGCGGATGATGAGCGCGACCCGGCAGCATTCGGCCATACCCGCGCCCGGGCCGGGATCAAGGTCGAAGACGAGCGAGTCCGGCGCGTGCGGCGAGTCGACCCGCGCCAGCGGCACGTGGAGTTCAATCGAGGCAAGATTCTCCACCCACATCAGGGTGCGGAGGTCGTTGACGACGCAGGCTGTAATGCTCTGGCCGTCGAGCGCGGGAACGCTCGCGAGGTGAACCCAGCCCGGCCGGGACGAGGGGCAGCGCTTCTCGAAGAAAAAAGGCCCGCCGGTGCCGTCGGGATAGCGCTTAAGGGTCAGCGCCCGGTCGCGCAGGTGCGGAAGGATGAACCTGGAAATCCGCCGATAGTAGTCGAGCACCCGGGCTTTGGTGAAACCGTAGGCAGGATAGAGGTCCTTCTCGAGATTGGTAAGCGGCAGCTCGATTCCGCCGACCCGGGCAAACGTCTCGCGCTGCGGCCGCCTGGCCGTCCGGCGCGCCGCGGTCCTCGGCCTTGCGCTCACGCCTTCTTCCCGCCCTTGGCGATGCTGGCCTCGAGCAGCTCCTCAAGGTCCGAACCCGCCCGGCCTTGTGTCTCCTCGGTCTCGGGCGCCTGCACCAGCGATTCGCCCGCCAGCTTCCGCTTCAAGAGCGCCACGATCTTCGCCCGCCGCTCGTCCGCGTACTTATCGGGTTCGAACTTCGCAGCCATCTTCCGCACCGCCCGCCTGATGCGCTCCTTCTCCGCGTCTGCGTGTCCCCGCGTCTCCGTGTTTACCCCTGTTACGGGTGCTATTTCGTCCGGGTAGTGCAGCGTATTCACGGCCAGGAGCCCGTTCACGCTCCGGATGAGCGCCGGGTATTCGCGTTCGGCCAGCACGAGGCTCGCGACGCCGGCTTTCCCGGCGCGCTTCAGCACCTCGACCAGCAGGCGATACGGCTTCTCTCCGCCCTTCATCGGCTGGAGGTAATACTGGTAGTCGAAGTAGACCGTATCGACATCCGCGGCGGGAACGAAGTCGGTGACCTCGATGGTGCGGCTGCGCTCCGGGGTGACCGACTCCAGCTCGGCCGCGGTCATCGGGATGTAGCTTCCCGGCTTATACTCAAATCCCCGGACAATCTCCTCGCTCGGAACTATCTTCCCTTCGTTCGGGCAGAGCATCCGGCTCACGAGCGGCGCGTAGTCTTTCCGATGCAGCAGCCGGAAGGAAACCCGGTCGGGCGATATTGCCTCAACCAGCCGGACCGGGATGGCGACAAGACTGAAGCTGATTGTCCCGCGCCAGACTTCCGGGCTCGTGTCGCTGGTCGGTCGAAACGCGCCCGTGACCTTCGCCGGTAGAGCCGTCCGCCGGTCCGGACTTCGTCCTTTGTCCTTCGTCCTTTTTACTTTCCTCATGCCACTTTCCTCAGACTGGCTTCGAGGACGGAAAGCAGCTTATCCGGCTCGGTGGCAGCGCGGCGCTTCGGCGTGACGAGGCGAATCTTCTGCCCGTGCGACTTGCGCTCGATGAGCTGCCGCAGCCGTTGCTGGTGGCTGTTCGTGAACTTCTCCGGCTGGAATTTCCCGGTCATCTGGTTGATGAGTTCGCTGCCGACCGCAAGCTCGCGGTCCGACAGCGCCGAACCGGCCGCCGGCCTTGCTACCTTGATGACCTCGCCCGGATGGCGAATGACGTTCAGCCGCAGCACGCCGCCGGCCGACAGAATCGCGCCGACGTAAGCCCGCTTGCGCATCACCCACGTGCAGATGCCCGCGAGGCGCTCCTCTTCCAGCACCGCCGCCAGTTCCGGGAAAACGGAGACTGACCCGCGCTGAGTCCGGAGCAGGCGCGCCGGGGGACTGTCGCCCGTTTTCCCTGCATCCTCCGCCGGCTCAAGATAGTATCCCCGTTCAAAATACACCGGGTCGATTTCGGCAACGCCCACGAACTCGTGTACCGCTATCGCCCGGCTTGCTTCCGGCTCCGCCTTCTCCAATTCGGCCGGGTCGACCAGGATGTACCTGCCTCCCTCCAATTCGAAGCCACGGGCCTGGTCTTCGGGCGGAACGGGCGCGCCTTCGAGCGAACAGACCATTTGTCGTTTCAGCCTGACAAGGTCGGACTTATGGAGCAGGTTGAACTGAACCCGCCGTTCGCGCACCGCCGGACGCAGCCTTACCGGAAACGCGATGGAGCCGAAACTGACGGTGCCGGTCCAGATTGCGTGGGGAGCGGTCGCTACTTCCTGTGGCGCTCGATGCGCTTTCGCGGCCGAGGGCTTGGCATCAATCTTCACGGTTAGGTAGACCTTCATCGCGCCCGGTTGGGTTCAGTTCGCGGAACACGCGGGGTTACACGTGCGTGCATTGTAACGGCCAAGGTGGCTGCTTGTCCCGGCGCCCGGTGGGCGCAGGCTTAGTGCTAGTCGGTGGGCACGAGACCTGCAGAAGTCTTCGCGTACGCCCGAGGAACCGAAGCGCGGACCGGATGCTGCACCGGGGCGCTGGCCGGCTGTTGACGCGTGGGACGAAAAGAGGCGGTCCCAGAGTACGGTCACGGGGAGGGACGGAGAATGCAGCCGCAACCAAGACCGCACAACAAGGAGAGAAACAGTGAAAAAGACCGCAGTACTCGCATGGGTAGTGCTCCTGCCCATCGTCCTCTTCAGCGTGACGCCGGCAGTCGCTCAGCCGCTGCTGGACCCGACCACGCTGACCAAGTACGTTGACCCCCTGCCGCAGCCACCGGTTCGCCAGCCGGTGGGCCGCTACAACGGGCGACCGTTGTACGAAGTCCATATAAAGGCGGCCACGCAGCAGATGCACCGCGACCTCGGCCCGACCAACGTGTTCACGTTCGACGGCATCACCCCCGGGCCGACTTTCGTGGCGACATATTCACAGCCCATCGCTGTGAGATACATCAACGAGCTGCCGGACAGCCACATGTTCCATGTCGATACGATGATTGACGTCATGATGGGCACGGGCTGGAATCAGTCATCGCGGTTCGTGTCGCACCTGCACGGCGCTGCCGACATCGAGGCCTCGTCGGATGGCTGGTGCATGGACTTCATTTACCCCGGACAGGAGACCGTCTTCAAATATCCTAACACCCAGCCCGGAGCGACACTCTGGTATCACGACCACTCCTGTGGCATCACGCGGCTGAACGCGTATGCCGGGCTCGCGGGGTTCTATCTCATCACCGACCCGCGCGAGAAGAGGCTGAACCTGCCGGCGGGACCGTACGAACTCGGCATCGCCGCACAGGACCGGGTGTTTACCGAGGATGGTCAGCTCTACTACCCGTCGGAGTGGGTACCGGAGTTCTTCGGCGACGTATCACTCGTCAACGGCAAGATATGGCCGATGCAGGACGTCGAACCGCGGAAGTACCGAATTCGGTTCCTTAATGGGTGCGATGACCGCTTCCTGTCGATGAAGCTCATCGAGTCCACCCACGAAGGCTACATAGCGCCCGACTCCGCGCCCGGCCCGGCCATCTACATGATCGGCACCGAACAGGGCCTCGTGAACAACACCTACAAGTTCAACGACCCGAACGTCACCAACTCGCCGCGACTGCTCGTCGGCCCGGGCGACCGCCGCGACCTCATCATCGACTTCACCGGCCAGCAGGGTAAGTGCTTCATCGTGACCAACAACGCGCCGGCACCGTTCGACGGTACCTACGATGGCTTCGGCGGCCCCGACGACACCCCGCTTCCCGAGCTCTTCATGTTCTGCGTCAAGGATACGCAGGTTGTCGACAATTCGACGATTCCGATGCACCCGGGCAATGTGCCGACCTACAACCCGGCGCAGTCCTGCTTTACCCGCGACATCTTCCTGCACGAGATGGAGGACATGATGGGCAACCCGATGATGGTGATGCTCAACGACATGCACTTCATGGCCCCCATCACCGACTTCCCGACCTACAACTGCACCGAGGTCTGGCGGTTCATCAACACGACGGTGGACGAGCACCCGATGCACACGCACCTGGTGAACGCCCAGATTATCAACCGCCAGAAGTTCGACGTCGACCGCTTCCTGCTGGACCACACGCTCGTGTTACTGGACCAGCCCGTTCCGCCCGACCCCTGGGAAGAAGGAAACCACGACATGTATAACTGTCCGCCCGGGATGGTTACGAGCATCATAACCAGCAAGTTCAACATGCTTGGCAAGTACGTCTACCACTGCCACATCCTCGCCCATGAAGAGAACGACATGATGCGGCCGTACCAGGTCGTCCTGCCCAACCAGACTCCAGGCGGCGGCATGATGGCTGCCGGGCTTGAGCCGGTCGAGCCGGCCTTGAGCGTGAGCGGGCCAGAGCCCTTCCGGGGCCGCGCCAGCATCGCCTACAGCGCAGGTATCGAGCAGCACGTCAAACTGAGCGTCTACAACTCGCTCGGCCAGGAAGTCAAGTCGCTGGTCCATGGAGCTGTCAATCGTGGCCTCCATTCAACGGTCTGGGACGGGACCGACAACACCGGCTCTCAGGTCGCCTCCGGTACGTACTTCTACAAGCTGGAGACGCCCAGGAACTCACAGACGGTTAGAGCTACGCTGGTTCGCTAGCGTTCGCGCCTCCTAAAACAGGGACGGGCCTCGGCCCGTCCCTTTTCATTTGGGAGTGGCACTGCTTTCGGCCGACGAAAACCGTGCCTGTACCCCTCATTCCGTCCGACTTGAACGGTACGGCACCGAGGCTAGACTCACCGCGTTGACCATAATTCGAGAGCGGATGCCTTTGGCCGACCTTGACGCCCTCGCCAAGGCGGGGTTTGGCGACCTGGTGAAAGCAGTGGTGGATATCGAGCGCGGAGTCATGGCCGTCGGCGGCGAACTGCACTCCGACGAGGAAGCGCTGCTGCTGGACGACGGGTCAAACCAGCAGTACCTGTGGGGCATTAACCTCTACCCCGAACAGAGCGGCGACAATTGGATCGAGTTCGACTCCATGATAAATATCCGGCCCTCTCAGGGCAACCGGAGCCGCGGCGTAGACGATGCTTCAGTCCGCATGCAGATTGTCGAGACCGTCGAACGGCTGGTGAAGCGATGAGCTACCACCACAAGGAACTTGCTGCCGGCCGGTGGTTCACACTCAGCCTCGCCGAGCAAATGGGCAATGTCGGCAGTGAAGTGTCACGGGCTTTGAACTGGCAGCGACGTGGCGATACCGGCTACTGCCTGAGAGCGTTCGAACGAGCGCTGGAGTTACTTGACCTCACCCTGGCGGATTCTCGCAGTCGCGGCAGGCGCAAGGAAATTGCCCGCGTGCGTGAGGCCCTTGCCGACTACTTCTGTGGCGACAACAACTTCGGCTCGTCGCCGGACCTGTGGCGCAGCTACTTCGACGCCTTCGCGATTGCAGCACGCGCCCGCCACACTTAGCTCCAATTCTCTAAACTCGCCCGGGACTGGCACTGCGTCGAACCTGCCAGGGGTGGGAGGTCCGGAAAGGCAGCGCTCTGCGGATTCCCCATGATGGCTCTGGCCGTTCGTCACGAAGTTACTCGCAGAGCATCCTGGATGGGAACCCGATCAGGATACTAGACCGGAACTCGCGAGGGACCTCGGTCTGTATCCGTCTGTGTTACTCGCTAAGGAACAGGAGAAGGAGCAGTCGTCGTTGCTCGCGAGGTAACGAACGAAATGGCGGCGGAAATAGCTGACGAAGTAGCTCCCGTCGTTCATCGAGAGACTCCTCGGGTCGTGAGTTCGGAAATAACGAGGATAGCTGTGGGGGAGGCATAGGAGGGGTTCGGGCGAGGAGAGAAGATAGCGGATTGAGGATAGAGGAGTTAGGAGAAGAACTGGCGGGCGCGGGGGAATGTAGTATACCCCATAAGCGGTCGCGGCCGGTCCGGCTGTCGCGAGCTCGGCCAATCAAACCGAGCCGAACTCCGTGAGGTCACAGCGAAGAGAAGCCCCTTGTCGGGCACAGTAGTTGCATCGGCTGGACGTTGCGAGGCGAAGATAACGTAGCACGGGGAACGTGGCGAACGCCCGCTGCGTCTCCTGTAAGAACCATCCAGGGAGGTGGGCATGAAACACGGGCGATCGGTTCTCATCCTGGCGGGCATGATAGCGTTCGGCCTGATGGCCGTCGGCTATCTCCACGCCGAACCTGCAACGCCGCGCGCGGGCCTCATCTACAACCAGACGAACCTCGTGGCCGACATGTCTGGTTTCACTCCGACGCCGCTGAATATCGACCCCAATCTACTGAATGCCTGGGGCATGGACGTCGACCGAGCGGGCAACATCGCCGTGGTTGCGAACCACAGCGGCATGGACTTCTTCTATGACGGCGCGGGCAACACGACACTGCCCGCAATCCAGATTCCCGCGGCCGACGGTACTTACCCCGGCGCGCCGGCTGGTCAGGTCTACAACCCCTCGAGCGAATTCTGGATTCCCGGGACCGGTGACAGGGCGAAGTTCATCATCTCGACTGAGGACGGTATCATCTGCGCGTGGGCATCCGGGCCGAACGCAACTATCGTCGTGAACCCGGTTGATGACGGCTCCATCTACAAGGGCCTGGCCATGGCTACGCTCGGTCGCAATACATACCTGTACGCGACCAACTTCGGCGACCACCGGATTGATGTCTTTGACGGCAAGTGGAACCTGGTTCAGTCCTTCCCGTTCGTCGACACGGGAATTCCGGCCGACTACAGTCCGTTCGGCATCGCCAACATCGATAACAAGCTCTGGGTGTCGTACGCGATTCCCAAGCCCCCGGATTTCGGCGATGACCTCGCCGGTCCGGGCCACGGCATCATCGACATCTATAACCCCAATGGCACCTTCGTCCGCCGCTTCTACTCGCACGGAGTGCTGAACTCGCCCTGGGGCATGACCATGGCCCCGGCGGGCAACGGCCCGATGAAGAAGGTGTTCCTCATCGGCAACTTCGGCGACGGCATGATCAACGCCTTCGACAACTCGGGCATGTTCATCGGCAACCTGATGATGCCCGACGAGAGCCCGCTGGTGATAGACGGACTCTGGTCAATCATGTCAGTGCCGGGACGCAGCTCGACCAAGGTATACTTCACGGCCGGACCGAACGAGGAGAGCGACGGGCTGTTCGGCTATCTCGACGCCGAACCGTAAAAAGTCGGGGAGCTGCGGTCGCCATGCGACGCACAACGTAACACTGCCTGTTAGCATAAGTGACCCCCTGCAGAGGGACAGGCCATCCGGCCTGTCCCGCTGTCTTTCAGGGGCGGCGCCCCGACGGCGCATCCTCTGACTCGTCCATCTACGTTGCGCTGCACCAGGGAACAGAAACTGCATCATGTTCCGTTTATGTGGGCAAAATCTAACCTCAGCTATATGGCAGTGGTTCAGCGCGGACACCCGGCTGGAACTGCCGAGTTGGCAACCGGGCTATTCCACGACGAAACGGCATTCGCTACCCTGGAGATTGTAACCGCGAGCCTCGCGCTCGCGCTCATCGGCCTCGCCGCGTTCCGGGAAATCTCGGTCGCCGTGGCCAGTGTGGTCTACCGCATCCAGGTTCTGCTGACGCTGCCGGTGCGCTGACCGGCGGGCTCCGGACACTGACGCGGGCTGCCACAAGTACTCAGCATCGTTGAGAAAAGGAAAGGAATCGGCACGTTTGTTGCAGGATGTAGGAGCGCAGTTTGCTCGGGAGGACCTGCGTCCGATACTGGCCGCGAGACGGCCCACTGACGGAATCGCATGTGTCCTCCCGGGCGTTGACGTGACATATCGGGACGCAGGATGAGACGGAGGATTATGACCGCAGCGGCAATCGCTCGACCGGGGTACCCGTATCTTCGGGACGGTGCAGCTCTGGCCATTCACGCCGACGTGCTCTGGCCTACCCGCCGTGTGGTCGGTAAGGCGGATGGCTTCCCGTCTCTCCACAACAGCGCGGTCAGATTTCGGTGCTGCTTTGGCGAGATTGACTAGGCCGCTACGCCGGAACCTGGGCGCGGGTCGCGCCGGCGTCCACGGAGCGCGGGAGCGCGATGCGTGGCGAAGGAACTTCTGCCGATACGACATGACAAAACAAGGAGCAAACCATGAGTACCACAAGAGCCGCAGATGAGAATCTGCACCAGGCGCTGGCCCATCTGAACGAAGCCGCGCGCGAGCGCCGCGAGGAGATCCGCAAGCTGGTCGACGAGGAGTACGGCCACTTGCGGAATGCGTTCGGTGGCGCCGCCCGCGCCTCGGCCGGCTGGATGTCGGAGCAGGGGAAAGAGGTAACCGACACCGCCAAGGCGACCGCAACCGCGGTCGACAAGCACGTCCGCAGCCATCCCTGGCACTATGTCGGCGGCGCGGCGGCCGCCGGTTTCCTGACCGGGCTCATTATCGGCCGACGCAAATAGCCACCGGCTGAGTGCTCAGCCATGCCGCTGTTCGCCGGCCGCACCGGAACGCGCCGGTGAAGCTGCAACGGGCTCTTGGTTCTCGGGGATAGTAGAAGGGAGGAACAGGCAGTGCCCGTTCCTCCTTTTGTAGTGCCGGCCGAAAAGAACTACTTCTGAACGACCGATTCCATGGGCCGGGCCGCCATGATCGGGTCGGCGTGCCGATGGACGATCTTCCACTCGCCATCCTCGTGACGCAGCACGGTCGTGGCGCGCAGGGTGAACGGGTTGACGTCATCGCTTCCGTCCAACCTGGCCTTGAGATGTTCCACTTCGAGGATGTAGGCAAGGTCGGGCCTGACCTCGCCGGAAATCCGTTCGAAGCTTTCGACCTCACCGTCCCGGAAACCCCGGGCAGCGCGGTCGATGACTGCGTCTACCTGGACCTTGCCGCGGACTGCGGGCCCGAACGGGTTGGCAAGGGTCACGTCGGTGCGCGTGGAAAAGAGGGCCTTCGCGGGCTCAGGGTCACCGTGCAGGAGCTCGCCCAGCGCCCGGTGGTAGATTTCTATCGTTTCCTCGAAATGCGCTGATGTCATTTTGATACCTCCGTTATTGTCCGAGCGACGGAATGCGACGGGCCAGTTCGTCCCAATCGTCGCCAATCGCCTTGCGGATGAGTTGCGCCGTTCCGGCGAAGGCTGGAGCGGGCAGCAGCGTCTGCATTACTCTGGTCACGTTTTCGCGGTCGGCGTCGCCTAACAGCGGAAACAGCCAGCCGATCGTCTCTGCGAATCGAGCTTGCGGCACGGCCGTGGCCACGGTACCGACGACCCTGGCCTGTTCGGCATCGTCCAGACGCTCCCGCAGCAGCCGGTACACCTGGGCATCTTCCTTACGCAGATGGATGTCGAGATGGAATTTGAACGCGGCGGCCGCGCGGGCAGTTGCGATGCTGTCGCCGGCCGACACGGCGGCGTTCAGGGCATCCGACAGCGTGTCGAGTCCGCCGTGGTCGGTGATGTACGGCTCGGAGAGCAATGGCGCGACCCGGTCGAGCGCCGGGAACACGGCCTGTTCCTCGCCGTGCGCGTGCCACGCCAGTATCTCGTTGAAGAAGCGGTAGCGCTCGAGTTGCGACTTGCGGTCCGGATTCCCGCGCGCCAGGTCCAGCGCCGCCGCGTCAATCAGACTGATGTCACTTCTGAAGGCATTGTGAAACCCCAGTATCGCATCAAACGGTCCACTCATGATGTTCCCCGTCCTTTGTCGTCAGGTCTCCCCGAACCGGTCTTGTCTCCCTGCTTACCACCAGTTGAAACCGCCGTTGCCCGGGTCGGTCCCCATCATGACACAGTAGGGACAGGAGCCATTCGGCACTCCGTAGCCCACACCATAGCCGCTCATCATGCCGTAGCCGGGTCCATATCCGCCCATCATCCCGTAGTTCATCATGTCCTGGCTGTAGCGACCACGTTCGTTGTCGGGAATCAACTTGGCCATGGCGGTGGTGCTGAGTACTGCGGCCTGGTTCAGTTCGCTCTGAATCCTGCCTATCTCCGCGTACTTGGAATCAATGGCGATGCTGTCGGGCTTTGGGGCCAAAAGCAGCTCTTGCAGCTCCAGCCGCCGGACCGCGAGGTCGGTGCGAAGTTCCGCCGTGTTCCGCACGAACGCGATCTGCTGGTCGAGCATCTTAATCCGTGTGGCGTTGCTGAGGCTTGAGCTTCGCGGTGCCGGGGTGCCGGCCATCATCCCTTTCGTAGCGCCCATCATACCCGGCCCGCGGCCGTAGCCGGCCTGTGACCAGGCGAGCGCCGCACTTGCGACCAGCGCCAGCAGCGTCCTGACCGTCAGTGTATTAGTTTTCATCGGACCTCCTGTCTCGTAAGGCCTGGAAACGTGCACTTTTCGGGCCAGCAGACTGAACCATGGGCCGGACCGAACCCGCTGTCACCCGAAACTGCTGCACGGCGGTCTAATAGGGGATGCGTCGCAGCCCCGAAACGCTGAAGCCCACACTCGGGCTGCTGGATGCCCTGGTCCTCGACCTCGGCGCAATCATCGGGGCAGGGATATTCGTGGTCATCGGCATACTGGCCGGCCTCGCCGGGCCGGCTCTGATCCTCTCGATTATCCTCGCGGCCGCAGTCGCACTCCTGACCGCGCAGAGCTTCGTGCGGCTGACCGAATGGCAACCTGCCGAGGGCGGGTCGTATGAATACGCCAGGCGCCTGATAGCGCCCGTCGCCGGGTTCCTTGCCGGATGGATCTGGATGATATCCAACTTGTTTGGCGGGGCGGCCGTCGCGCTGAGTTTTGCCGGCTATGTCGCCCAGCTTCTGCCCCGCGTCAGCGAGAGGCTCGTCGCCGTCCTGCTCTGCGCCGCCTTCACCGCCCTCAACTACATCGGCATCCGCCGTTCGGTGAGGCTGAACGCCATCCTCGTCTCGGTCACAATCCTCGTGCTGCTCTTCTTTACCGTTGTCGGCGCCGTCCACTTCAATCCCGCCCACCTCCGTCCCTTCGTCGTCTCGTGGACCGGGATACTCGTCGGCGCCAACTACATCTTCTTCGCTTTCACCGGGTTCGCGCGGGTCGCAGTCGTGGCCGAGGAGATACGCCACCCGCGGCGCGTGGTCCCGCGCGCCGTCGGGCTCGCCGTGGTCATCTCCGCGGCGCTCTATGTCATGGTCGGGCTCGCCGCCCTGGGACTCGTACCGGCCCGGGCGCTGGCCGGAACTTCATCGCCCCTTGCCCGCGCGATTGCCTCGGTCGGCAACCCCGCGTTCGCGTACATTGTGTCCATCGGTGCGCTGTTCGCCACTGCCGGGGTGCTGCTGACTGCCATCCTCGGCGTATCGCGGATGGCCTATGCCATGGCCCGCGACGGCGATCTTCCCGTTGCTCTGAGCCGGCTGCATCCGCGCTACGGCACTCCTCACGTCGCCATCGTCATCGTCGGGCTTCTGACCACCATCCTCGTACTGACCGGCGGTCTCGCCCAGGTTATCGCGGTCAGTACGTTCGCATCTTTGTTCTACTATGCCCTGACCAACGCCGCCGCGCTCCGTCTCAAAGAAAGCGACGCCTGGTACCCGAGCCTGGGCCTTGCCGCGTGCCTCCTGATGCTCGTGGTGGTGCCGCGTCAGGCACTGGCGGCCGGTATCGCGAGCCTCGTCCTCGGGATGGCGTACCGGCTTATCCGCAGGCAGGTGAGGACGCGCTAGTCAGAACCCGGCGCTAGCCCTCTGTCACCCGCCAGGTTACGTCCATCATGAGTATCAACAATGGTTACAGCCCTTCCTTGACTTGCCCATCATACCCCCGTTCGCTTTACTACAGTTTGGCGGAAGTGCTTACTGGCTGAACGCGGCTGTCGAGGCAGGGCGGCACCCTTGAAGTTATCAACCGGTGGATAACTCCCGAATGATGTGGATAAGCCTGCTTCATACGACCAGCCGCCCACTCCGGCCATGCTCGCAGCCGGTCAAGGCCAGGTAGGCATACATGTTGCACCCGCCAAGACTCGGGGTCTGCTCAGGAAGTCAATTGCGGGCTCGGCCGACGCCTACCCGGAGCTCGGCGTCAAGCTGGCGGGACCCATGGACGTGTGGTCAAGGTTCGACCCGTCCCGGGCGGTATCGGTTTGGCGAGCAGGGCGATGAGCCTTCCGGGGGCAGAGCAAAGTCGAAAGGAGTCGCTTGAGTCGAAAGAAGGGAACGATAGCCGGGTGGGATGAGCTGGCCGATGACGTGGCATTGACGAAAACCGCGGCGGCACTGACCGCTAACGGCATCGAGGCCGAGATAGCCCACGACAGCGACCGGGCCCGTGACCGGGTTCTGAGCTTCATTCCGCCCGCCGCCGAGGTTTTCACAATGACGTCGCGCACGCTTGAGTCGCTGGGCCTGAAAGCCGAGATTGACGAATCAGGGCGCTACTTCTCGGTGCGCAAACAGCTAAGCGATCCGGCCGGCAGCATAACCGAGAAAGAAAAGCGCCGGATGGGCGCAGCGCCGGACTGGGCATTGGGCAGCGTCCACGCGGTCACGCTCGACGGCAGGCTCTTCATCGCCTCGATGACCGGCAGCCAGCTACCCGCTTACGCCTATGGGGCCGCTCATGTCATCTGGACGGTTGGAGCTCAGAAGGTCGTTGCCGACGCGGATGAGGCCATGCGCCGCATTCGTGAATACGTTCTGCCGCTGGAGGACCAGCGAATGCGGGGACTCTACAACACCGGAAGCAGCATCAACAAGGTCTTGACCATATGTCGCGAGGTCAATCCGGGCAGACTGCGAGTGATTCTGGTCAAGGAACGGCTTGGCTTCTAGCGCCCGCCGGAACGCCCGTGTCCGGCTGGCATGTGACGTGCACAAGTGAACAAACGGAGGCCTGCGAGGCAACCGGACGCGCCGGCGGTCCGGTTCGGCTCGTTCGGCGTCCAGCCCGGCAAAGGACAGAAGGAGGACCGATGATTCAGGAAAGACGGAGGGCCCGCCGACCCGGATTGACAGCATCCATGGCGGCGATGGTCCTGCTGACAACAGTGATGATGACGGGGTGTGCGCCGACCGCTTTGGTGAACGTCTGGCACGACCCGTCAATCGCCCGGCCCCAGTTGAACAAGTTGATGGTCATCTCGCTGCGCAAGGACGCAACTCGACGCCGGATGTGGGAGGATGCTTTCGCCGGCGAGTTGGCGAAATACGGGGTAAATGCCACCCAGTCATATCGCCTCTGCCCGCAAGGGGCACCGGATACGGCACAGATGGGCGAATGCCTGCTGAAGGGCGATTTCGACGGCGTGCTGACAGTCGCGCCGCTTTCGCCCACAATGGAGCAGCGCTACGTTCCCGGTTACTGGACGACCGAACCCGACTACTGGTTCAGTCCCTACTGGGACCGCTACTATCGCTGGTGGTGGTACTCCCAGCAACCGGGATACATCGAGACCTACTCGTTGACGAGGAACGAAATCGACGTGTACCTGACCCATAAGGGCGGCGAGACCATGGTCTGGAGCGGGACGAGCGACCAGACCGACCCGGCGACGATGGAGGAGGTCCGGACGAGCGTCGCCGCACAGGTCGTCAGCAAACTCGCCAAGCAAGGTATCATCGCGAATATGCCTTGATGGCTCTCACAGATTGCAGGCGTGCGTCAGCGTAGTCTTGCGCGCGTCGGGACGCAGGGAGAAGAACGGCCAGCGGCGGCGGGATCGGTCTAGACCGCGAATACCTCCATCGGGAAGTTGACGCCGCGCTGACGCAGGTGCTCTACCACCCTGGGGATCGTGCCGGTCGGCTGGAAACGGCCGGTGACGCGACCGGCATTGTCATACCCCATTTGCCTGAAGACGAATACCTCCTGCGTCATGAAAACGCTATTCTCGCCAAGCCCCGTGATCTCAGTGATATCAGTGACCTTGCGCACGCCGTCGGATAGTCGAGTCAGGTGAACCACGAAGTGGATTGCCGACGCAACCTGCTCCCGGATTGCCCGCGACGGCAGCTCCACGCCGGCCATCAGCACCAGCGTCTCCAGTCGTGCGAGCGCATCGCGGGGCGAGTTGGCGTGAATCGTGGTCAGAGACCCGTCGTGCCCGGTGTTCATCGCCTGCAGCATGTCCAGGGCCTCACCGCCTCTTACTTCGCCTACCACAATCCGGTCTGGCCGCATCCTGAGCGTGTTCCTGACCAGTTCGCGAATGGCGACCGCACCGGTACCCTCGGTGTTTGCGCTCCGGGACTCAAGCGAGATGACGTGCCGTTTGTTGATCTTCAACTCCGCTGCGTCTTCAACAGTGATGATCCGTTGTTCGTCCGGGATGTAGTTGGACAGCACGTTGAGCAGCGTCGTCTTGCCGGTACCGGTTCCGCCCGAAATCATAATGTTGGCCCGATACCTGACCATCATCTCAAGGAACCTTGCCATCTGCCGATTGATCGAACCCAGCCGGAGCAGGTCGTCGGTAGTCAGCCTGTTCTTAAAGAACTTGCGGATTGTCAGCTTCGAGCCGTCGATCGCGAGCGGCGGGATTATCGCGTGCACGCGTGAGCCGTCCGCGAGTCGGGCATCGACATAGGGAACACTCTCGTCCACATGACGGCCCAGCGGCTGGACTATCCGCTGGATCACGGCCCGGACCTGATTCTCGTTCAGGAACCTCGCCTTGGTGAGCTCCAGCCGGCCGCCGCGCTCAACGTAGATCTGGTCGGGCCGGTTGACCATCACCTCGGTAATCGTGTCGTCGGACAGGAACTGCTCGAGCGGGCCGAGACCGAGAAAATCCTGCAGCAGCTCAGTCAGCAGCGAATCCGGCGTCCACCCGGCCGGAATGACGGTCGAAGGGGCCGAGAGTATGGCCACGACTATCTCTCGCACCCTTGACCGGAACTCACCGTCACCAATGCCGTCGAAACTCGACTTCTGCCTATCAATGCGCCGCAGCAACTCGCTCTGAACCCGCTGTTTGAGGTCGGACAAGTCGTCGCTGGGTGAGCCTGGTCTCGCGCCAGTACGGTCCGGTCCCGACTCCGCGACCGTTACCTGGCCCGGCCCGGCGAACGATGGCAGCGCGCGGTCCGATGTATCCAGCAGCTCTGCCGTCGCGGCAAACGAGGAGGCCGGTATCAGCGCGCTGTTCTCAGTTTCCATCATGTGACGGTTCCTTTCCTTCTGTCCGGCTCAAGGCCGGGCCGGGCTGTTCGAATCCTGGTTGCTCGCAGCGACGCTACGCGGACCGGCGACTGACTCACGACTACAGGCAGCAGCACCATCATGGGCCCGATCCGATTCCCACTCGTTCGTAAATGGTTCCAAGCAGTATGGCGACAGTCGCGGGCGGAGGCGGCACTTCGGGAATGGACGTCACTGACCCACCGGGCTGCTCGTTGTACCCCACCCACCAGGCGATGCTCAGGAATTTGGATTTGACGTCAGCCGTCGTGTCGGCCCAGGCGTTTGTTGCCACCGAAGAGCCGGAGTGGTAGCCCAGGGCCGCGGACGAGAAATCGAACAGGGAACGTCCCTTACTCGGCAACCGCCCCCGCTGCGTCCCTCGGACGCTGCCCGCGTAGCGGTCATTGGGCAGGCTGTCCAGCAGCAGGCCGAGCCAGGCCGCAGGCAGCGTGCTGGAATACGCGCTCCAACTCACGCTGTCCCTCGTGAAAGTCTGGACGGCCTCATCTCCGGTTCTCCCGAACTTCGCCAGAAAGACGTCGCCGGCATCGAATGCGAGCAGCCGGGCACCCATCTGCGCGTACTGCAGATGCACGCCCCACTGCCCGAGGAGCACGCAACCGAGCAACACTCCGGCGAGCAACGCGAACACAAGTAGCCCCTCGAGCATCGCCACTCCCCGGTCATCACGAAAGGACGGAAGGCGAAAGCCGGAGGACCGCGGCTTCGGTCGCCGGCTAGGGTAGCAGCACATATTTTCGCAGGTCCTCGAGGTTGCCAAAGGAGCTGCGGGTATGAACGTAGTACCCGCCGTTCGCCGTATCGCTGGCTATCTCCAGCACCCCGACCGAGTCGAACGGAGTGAGCCTGGCATCCCAGGCCGATGTGAAGTAGAAATCGTAGTCGGTGGCGCCGGCCTTGACCACATGAGGCACCGATCGAGCCACCGTGAACAACGGACTTGGCGGGGCGACGCTCGTCCGCGGAAACAGCCTACCACCCATCGGTGCGCCCAGGCCGTAGGGTGAAGTGGAAGCTCCCTGCCGCCAGACATACGAAACCGCATGGAACTCGCGGTCCGGATTGGGCCGGCGGGGCGGAACCCGGTCGAAGCTGTGGGTTACGGTAGAATCGGCGCCCGTGTAGAACTCGGTCCAGATGGACGACGTATCTACGAATTGTCCGTCCTTCAGGCTGTCCAGAAGATAGCCGGAATCAGGCCACTGGAAGCTCCAACTGTCGTATGCCGGGGTGCCCTTGGGAACGTGGAGCCGGTCTACCCACACCGTATCTATCTTGTACCGGTTGTCCCCGGGATGGCAGTTGAGCAGTGTCCATGACACCTCGTTCTTGTACGGCGGGGTGGATTCGCCGTTCGGCCAGATGATGGGTGTGTGAGTGTCGCTTTCGCCACAGGTGCTAAGCCAGGTCGCCCAGCTATCGCCTTGAAGATAAGCTATGTACCTGGTGCCGCCCGGCTTGTCGAAGTACTCGATTGCAGTGTCAATCGCCCCGGTTGTTTTGTTCTGGAAGGCCTGGATGACGGGCTTCTTGTAGTAGTGGGCGACGACCTGCCTGACCCAGGCGTACTGGCTCCAGAAACCGTAGTACGCCCAGATATCGAGGCTGTCCGGGTCGACCCTGATGATCCCGACCGCGGGACCGATGGTGTTACTGCCGGTGGGCAGGCTCTCCAGGCTATCAGCGACCTGACCCAGTTCGAGGTAAGTCAGACTAACGCCCGCGGACTCGCCTCCGAGCAGCGGTGTCGTGTCGGTCGTGTCGTCGCTCCTCACTAGTACCCAGCCGCCGGCGGTCTGAGACGGAGAACTGACGCCCATGTTGGCGCAGGCCTCATTCGTGCCAAGCTGGGCCGCCATATCGTGGAAGCTCTCGGTAATGTCGTCCTGCAGGTCATGCAGCCAGTGCATGGTAGTGTTGAGTGCGCCAATCGCAGCCGGGTACTCGACATTGGTGACCACCGGCGGCGGGTTGGCGGTATTGAACAGCGCCGTAACCAGAGCCTGCCCCATCTCTTGTGCGCCGGTGTCGCTCTTGGCGGTGTCGGCGTAGAGCGCCTGCGCCAACGCCGACCCCACAGTGAGCACGGTCGCCCATGTGTATATGCTCTTGATGCCAACGTTCATGCTCGCGTTCAGGTTGAGCGCCCGGGCGAGCCACACGGCCCCGCTGAAGGCGCCAACGTCAGCCGCGGTCTGGGCGCGGACCTTCTGAGTCACAACCTGAGTTCCATTCGGAATTACGAGCAGGAAGGCCAGAATGACAACCACCAGCGCTGCGCCGAACAGCAGGACCTGACCCTCAGTGTCAGGCAGCAGCCTACGGATAGACCTCGTTGATTTCACGTTACTTCCCGGCGTGAAGACGACAATCCTGCAAAGCCCGTGCCAGCCCGCGCAGATGCACGCGGCTGCGCTCAGCAGTGCCAGCCGGAGAATCGGAATCCGTCCAGGCTGTCACCTGCTTTGACAAATGCCTGGGCAGTGTAACGTTCGGCGCTACACTTCGCCGGAGCCACTCCTCACGACGCTGTCGAGCGAACCAGGGGCCGTTCTGCAACGGCAAGGCAGCAGTCACCTGGTGCTCGACCAGAACTGTTGAGGCTAGACGGCAGCGGAAGAAGCCAGCGGCGCGGTCGCCCTAGTGCAGGGTCAGCACCGGGCACTCGGCGTGGCGAACCACCTTTTCCGCGACCGAGCCGAAGAAGACGTGCGACAGCCCGGTCCGGCCATGCGTCGGCAGGACGATCAAGTCGGCCTTCTCCTCTTTGGCGATGCGGACGATCTCGGTCGCCGGGTCGCCGGTCAGGACCCGCACGCGGACTCTGGCCTTTGCGCCGAGTCGCTCTTTGCGCAGGCGCTCGAGCGAAAGCCGGTAGTCTTCGCGCAACTGCGCCTCGTAAGCTACGACGTCGAACGGCGGAGTCCACGAACCGTCCAGCGGCGGCACCGGGAGCGGCGTAGGCGGCAATACGTGGACGAGCAGCAGCTCGCCGCAGAAGGTGTTGGCCAGTTCCTCGGCCGCCGACAGCGCGCGGCACGCGGCCTCGGTCGGGCCGTGACCATGGGCGCAGTCCGGCTGCGCGCCGGCCGGGGCCGACGTGCTCACCGGTGTCTGGTCAACCGGGCACAGGATACGTTTGAGCGGCAACCAGCTCGTCGGCGACTCGGTTACATCACGCTTCTTGTCTTGGGGCATCTTCGCCTCCTGTCAATAGGTCGTATCAGACCTCGTCACGTTCCGCGACTCGGTTCGGGGCAGGGAACTGAGTACGGTTCTCTCCGGCCCAATGGGTTTTCAGTTGCCGCCCGGAGCCGGCCGCGGCGGGAACTGGCTGAGAATGCCCCGGGCCATCACATCGCCCAATTGCAGGGCGAGCTCGTGCGCCTCGCCGAAGTTGGCGATGTCCGCGCCGAAGTCGCGCCGGGCGCGCAGGGCGACCTCCCGGTTGGTCAACTGGAAGTACACGTCCAATAGCTCGCGAAAGGCCGGCGACGCCCAGGCCGGGTTGATGCGGCCAAGGCCCTCAGCCGTCGACTCGGCATCGGCCCGCCAGCGCAACTGGAGTCCGGCCAGGGCCGGCGCGTCGCCCTGCTTGGTAGCGCGAACGACGTCCACCAGCGTGTTCAGGTGACGGCCCAATTCAGTCGAGAAGTCCTGGGCCACCTGCTTTCCGTAGTAAGGACCGACCGCGTTCTGGAAGTCAGTCGGGCAGCGAAACAGGCGCGCCCTGACGTTATTCGTGTCGGGCAGGTCGCCGAGCGCGCTTACCACATAGAGCCGCGTCCAGGTAACCTGCGCATCCCAGAATTCCCGCATCCGCGCCTCCAGGGTCGCGTCCGACCTCAGCCATTGCTCGTTCTGGGCCCTTGCGCCCGGCCCCAGTAAGCCGACCAGGACGAATGCCAGCGCGAGCCTGCTCATGGTCATACGAAGTTCCATACTGCAGGAGCTGCATCCTTCATGCCAGGCCGCAGGTCGCACGCCCCGCTGGGGCCGCCGGCCGTGCGCGCGTCCGAATGGCAAAGGGACGGGCCGAAGCCCGTCCCTTTTGGGGGTCATGCGCGACTAACGAAGGAGGGTCACTTTACGTATCCTGACGGCATCAGTCGTCGTCAACCTGCAGAAGTAGGTGCCGGCCGCGACCCGAACGCCGGCGTCGTCGGTGGCGTCCCAGTCGGCGCGGTGCGACCCGGCCGCGAATTCACCCGCGGCCAGGGTCCTGACTTGCGCACCCAGCGAGTTGTACACGGCCAGCCGGGCCTGCCCGCAGCCGGGCAGCGCGAACTCGACCGTCATCTGCCGGCGCGCCGGGCTCGGTGTAATCCGGCCAAGCAATGGTTCGGCGACCGGTCGCAAGCCGTCGCGCGCGAGACCGGCGTCGTCCATCACCTCATAGGGCCGCATCATGGCATTGTCCTCGTGCTCCAGCATGTGACAGTGATAGACGTACATGCCGGAGTATGGCTCAAACGTCGTGATGAGCCGCGAGACGTAGCCGGGCGGGCAGATGTAGGTGTCCTTCCAGCCCATCTCCTCCGGACTCGGGTCCTCGGCCGGGCCGGTGTAGACGATCTGGCCGCTGCGGCGATACTCCATCATGTCAAACGGCCGGCGGTCGAGCACCTGGAACTTGACGAGGTGGAGGTGCATCGGGTGATAACTGGAGGTGAGGTTTATCATCCGCCAAATCTCGGTCGAGCCCAGCATCGGCATCTCCATCACCGGGTCATCCCACATCATGTCGTTGAGTAACATCATCATCCGGCCGTGGCCCATCATCTGCATGCCAAGCGTGATATCGCGGGTTTGGACCGCGAGCGACTCGGGCGTTCGCGGCACCGAGCGCAGGAAGCCCGGCAGCGAGCTCGGGTCGGTCACCGTCGTATCCTTGACGTGGAAGAGCATGATTTCGGGCAGGTCGCTCGAATCGCGCATCCCGCCGCCGCGGCGGCCACCGCAGCACCCGCCGGCCGGGGCGTCGTTATGGAGCAGGTAATCCCTGCCCTCGAGGCCGGCAAAGTCTATCACCACATCGTAGCGCTCGCCCGGAGCCATCGACAGGCGCCGCGACGCCGGGTCGAGCGGGTCGTTCAGTTTCACCGGGTGCTCGAGCAGGCCCTGGTCCGAGGCGATGACGTTGAACGCCGGGCCGCCAACTGAGTCGCCCTGCACGTGGCCGAGCGAATCGGACTCAAGCAGCTTCAGGTCGTAATAACGGCAGGTTGAACCTTCGAGGAAACGGAAACGATACTTGCGCGGTTCCACCTCAAGCCGCGGCCAGATTTTGCCGTTGACCAGCGCGACGTCCCCGTAGAACGTCATCGTCCACTGGGCCGGATAGTAGAGCGAGCCGTCGTCGTAAAACTTGCGGTCCTGCAGCGCGAGCCCGATATCGTACGGACCCGAAGGCAGATTCAGGGCACTGTCGACCGGGTCCGTGACGATGTAGAAACCGGCGAACCCGGCAATCGTGTTCAGTCGCGTGATGCCCATGGCGTGGTCATGGTACCAGAGCGTGGCCGCGTCCTGGCCGTTCGGATACTCGCAGGTCTGCGAACCGCCCGGCACGAACCAATCCTCCGGCCAGCCATCGTACTCGGGCGGGACCGAGCCACCGTGCAGGTGTATCACCGTCCGCACCTCCGGGTTAGGCGGCTCCGCGCCCATGATGCTCGTATCCACCACGAGCAGATGCTCGGTCGGCAGGTTGCTCGTGAACTTGACGGTCACCGGCTGCCCGCTCCTGACTACGAACGACGGACCCGGGTAGCTCTGGTTATAGCCCCAGACCGGGGTCGGAGCGAGCTGGCTGTGAAGCTGCTGGTTCATCTGGTCAAGCGTCACGTCATAATACGGCGTGCCGGAAAAGACCCCGGTCGGCTGGACCACGGCCGGAATCGGCAGCGGGTCAATGAACTTCGTGAGCTGCGTCGGGTCGAGCATACCCTGGGCCGCAGCCAATCTCAGACTGAAGACGCACGCGACAAGCACGAGCGCCGGCAAACAGAGCTTCCGCATCATTCCTCCCTTCCCTGCGGCCCATTGCGGCCCGCGGGGTCATTTGTGGCTCTTCGGCGCGCTGGCTGTAACCAGCCGGCAGGATAATACACAGTCTGTACTATCTGCCACGTCGACGGTATGCACGAAATGTTCCCGTGCCCTGCCGGCGCTCAAAGGGCTGCCCCTGCCACAGGAAGACAATACAGCGTTGACAGTGGCTATGTAACTCCCGGCGTGACAGTCACCCCGGGCGAGGCTGCGGCGTACATGTGACCCAAGACTCCGGAATCGTCCGCCCTGAGCTGCGGAAGTAAAGGGGCAGGTGTGAACCTGCCCCTTTGTTTCACTTAGGCAAGATCGTGAGCGAAAAGCAGTCGCTAGGGTCTGCCTCTTCCGCCGCGTCCGCCCCGTCCGCCGCCACCGCCACCGCCGCCGTCCAGGTGCCGCTGAAACGCACTCTGGTGCATGACCGACGCGTCTCTAAGATTAGTAAAGACGCTCCGGAAACTCGACGGGAGGTCAGTGCGAGCGAGGAACTTGTCGTACATCGCGATGTTGTCGATTTCGGCGGTTACGCCTACCTGGTATGCCTCGCGCAGAGTGTTGACTTCGATGATGTATCTTTTGCCCTCATTCGCCGGGACCGGCCAACCCTGCTGCTTGAAGAGGTTCTCCAGCGCCGAAATGTGCATTCCCTCCGAGCGGACGATGCCGCGGAAAGGCGCAGGGTCGTTGAACTTATCGTTCACGTACTGGTACTCGGCCTGGGCATGGTGCTCGTCTTGAATGGCGTAGACGAGCGCCTGCTGGACACTGTAGCCGTTGCTGTCCAGCGCTCCCCAGTGGCCGTAGTTCGGGTTGGACGCAATCCTCGCCCCGTCGCCCGTGAATTCGGCCAGGTCCTGGTTGCACCGGGCCAAAAAGAACGCGGCCGTCGCCGCGAGCAGAGCGGACAAGATGGTTTTCTTCATGGCCATCCCGGTGCAATGTTCATTCCGTGACCCATCAGCCCTGGCCGCGCCGGCGGCATCTCAAATTGACACGGGCTCGATTGAAGCGTAACAGACCGGGCTACGGCCTACTGTTCGTAACCCGGACGGCGACGGCGGTGCGGCCATGCGCGCGCAATGGTCACCCCGGAACCTCGACGGCGGGAGCTACTTCTGACGTTTGGGCCGGGTAATGCCGTGCCTGCGCAACAGGCGGTAAATGTGCATGCGGCTGTATCCGGCCAGCTTGGCTGCCTGGGTAGCGTTCCAGTTCGCTTTCTCCATGTAGTCCAGCAGCAGCCGCTTCTCCACGTCGGCTCCCACTTCGGCCTCGATTGACGACCGGACGTGCCGCAACTGGCCGGTGGGTTCCTGGCCGTTGGCCGTCGCAACTCCGGTCTTGAATTCTTCGGGCAGGTCCTGAAGCCGGATGGCGCTTCCCTCGGCCATGACCACCGCCCGCTTGACAACATGCTCGAGCTGGCGGATGTTGCCCGGCCAGTCGTGGGCGACCAGGTGCCGGACGACTTCCGGGTCCGCTCCGCCAATCTCCCGGTTGAACTCGGCGTTGAACTTCCGGATGAAGTAGGTAATCAGCTCCCGGATGTCGTCGGTACGGCCGCGCAGCGGCGGCAGGGCCAGCTCAACGGCGTTAAGCCGGTAGTACAGGTCCTTACGGAACGCGCCGGCAACTATCCGCTGATGCAGGTCCTGGTTGGTGGCCGCAATCACCCGGACGTCCACTTTCACCGGGATGTGGCCGCCGACCCGTTCAACCAGGCTGTCCTGCAGCACCCTGAGCAGCTTGGCCTGCAGCGCCGGGCTCATGTCGCCGATTTCGTCGAGGAACAGGGTGCCACCGTTCGCGATTTCGAATTTGCCCCGGCGTTCGGAGACGCCGGTGGCGACCCCTTTGTGGATGCCGAAGAGCTCGGCCTCCAGCAGAGTCTCGGGTACCGCGGCGCAGTTGACGACGATGAACGGCATCTCCTTCCGCCGGCCGGACTGATGAAGCGCCCGCGCCACCAGCTCTTTGCCGGTGCCGCTCTCGCCGCGGATGAGAACCGGGACGTTGGTGTCGGCCACCTTTCTCACCACACCCAGGTTCGCGAGCATCTGGGGATTGCAGCTTATCATGCCGTCGTAAACCAGGCCGGGCAGCGCCCGCTCGCGGCTGGCGGAGATGACGAGTTCGGCCATCTCCCGGCCGCGTTCGCGCACGTCGGCGATGGTGCGCTCGGCACGCTTGCGCTCGACCGAATACCGGATGCGGCGGACGAGCGTTTCGCCGTCGACCGAGCCCTTGACGAGGTAGTCCTGGGCGCCGGCGGCCACCGCGTGGATGCCGGTCTCCCAGTCGGACATGCCGGTGAGGACGACCACCGGAATCCAGGGCACGGCCGCGTGCAGCGCGTAGAAGGTATCGAGCCCGGAGCTGTCCGGGAGCCCGAGGTCGAGCAACACGGCATCGTATTTGCCCGCACCCAGGAGCGTCAGCCCTTCGGAAAGCCGGCTCGCGCGCGACAGGTCGAACCGCGTGCCGTCGGCCATGCCGAGCATCTCCCGAACCAGGTCCGCGTCGCCGGAGTTGTCCTCGACCAAAAGAAGCTGGATTCGTTCTTCAGCCACAGCTTGCTCCTCCCCGCGTCGGCAGCCGGACCACCGTAAGCCAGAAGTCCTCTATCGACTTGACTACGTTCATGAATTGGCTGAGGTCGACCGGCTTGATGATGTAGCAGTTGGCTTTCAGGCTGTAGGATTTGGCGATGTCGGTCTCGGCGCTCGAACTCGTCAGGATGACCACGGGAATGCTCTCAAGCGATGGGTCGGCCTTCACGTCGGCCAGCACCTCGCGGCCGTCCTTCCGCGGCAGGTTCAGGTCGAGCAGAATCAGGTCGGGGCGAACGGCGCCGGCGAAGCGGCCCCGGCAGCGCAGGAAATCCATCGCCTCCTCGCCGTCGCGGACCACGGTGACGTGATTCGTTACCCGCGCGCTCTCGAGGAACTCAAGGATCAGGTCGCTGTCGCCGGGATTGTCCTCAACCAGCAATATCTCAATCGGGGCACCTTTCTGCCTGTCTTCCATCAATTCACCTCACTCTCTATTCTTTCGACCGGGCTCGGGCACCGGTAGATGCCTGCCACTGTAACCTGGGCCGCCCGCTCATGCGTGCTCCGCCTCCGGCAGCGTGAACAGAAACGTGGCGCCCTTGCCCGGCCCGGACTCCACCCAGATGCGCCCGCCGTGGCGCTCGACGACGCGCTTACAGACCGCGAGACCGATGCCCGTACCGGGATACTCCTCGGTCGTATGCAGGCGCTGGAACACCCGAAAGACCCGTTCGGCGTGGCGCGGCTCGATGCCGATGCCGTTGTCGGAAACGCGGATAGTGACGAACCCCGTCCCCGCGTCTCCGCTTCCACTCTCACCGCCGGCGGTTCTTTGCTGCGGAACTTGATGCCGTTGTCAATCAGGTTCTGGAACAACTGCACGAGGGCCAGCTCGTCCCCGACGACGGTCGGCAGCGTGCTCGACGTGACTTCAGCACCGGCTTCATCGACGGTGGCCTCAAGGTTATCGAGCGCCAGACGGAACACGTGGTCCAGGTCCACCGCCACCGCCTTCATTTCGCGCCGGCCCACCCGCGAAAACGTCAGCAGGTCGATGATAAGCTCCTGCATTCGCTTCGCTCCGCCGGCGGCGTAGTCGATGTACTTGTCGGCTTTCTCGTCGAGCCGGCCCCGATAGCGCTGGCCCAGGAGCTCAACATAGTTGCTTACCATTCGGAGCGGCTCCTGCAGGTCGTGCGACGCGACGTAGGCGAACTGCTCCAGCTCCTCGTTCGAGCGCTTTAGTTCCTCCATCGTCTTCCGCAGCCTGTCCTCGGCCTGTCGGCGTTCAACTGCCGCCGCATAGTCCTGCAGCGCCCTCCTGACCACCGGGCCCAGCCGGCTCAGCCGCTGTTTCAGGACGTAGTCGGTGGCCCCGCTCTTCAGCGTCTCAATCGCGAATTCCTCGCCGATGGCGCCCGAGACCATGACGACCGGGACATCGGGCGTCCGCTCGCGCGCCAGTCGCATGGCCGCCAGCCCGTCCATCCCGGGAACGGAATAGTCGGCGAGTACCACATCGGGCGGGTTCGCGAGCGCCCGGACAAATCCGTCCCGGTTCTGAACCCATTCCATGTCGGCGTCGATGCCGGACTTGCGGAGTTCGCGCTTTACCAGCTCGGCATCCGCCGGGTTATCCTCAATCAAAAGCAACCGAACCGGGTGGTTCATACCGTGTCCTTCACCTCGCCGCCAAGGGCGACACCATTCGCGAGCAGCCAGCCCCGGTGCGGATTGGGAATGGACCGGGCAAAGACATCAAACTTGAGCGGCTTGACCAGGTAACCGTCGGCGCCGGCCTCGCGCGCGTCCCTGACGTCGCGCTCCTCCTGCGACGACGTCAGTACCACCACCGGTACGTCGCGGGTCCGCTCGTCGGTCTTCATGCGGCGCAGGACCTCAACGCCATTGACCTTGGGCAGCTTCAAGTCCAGGATGACGACCCGGGAGGGGCTCGGAATCGGCCGCGCTCCTTCCGGCAGGAGGTAGTCGAGCGCGCGGGCGCCGTCCTCAAGCAGCACCACGTTGTTTGCGACGTTGTGCTTGCGGAACTCGCGCATCAGCAGCAGCACATCGCTGGGGTCATCCTCGACGACGACGATCTCAAGACCCGGCCGGCCGTTCACTTCCGTCCTCCTCTCGGCAGGCTGAAGTAAAAAGTCGCGCCGCGGTCGAGCTCGGACTCGGCCCAGACCCTGCCGCCGTGCCGCGCGACAATTCGCTGCACCAGCGCCAGGCCCACGCCGGTACCTTCGTACTCGCTTGAAGAGTGCAGCCGCTGGAACACCCCGAAGAGCTTGTCGACGTAGCGCACGTCGAACCCGACACCGTTATCTTTCACGTACCAGGCCGAGGATGCCGGCGCCCAGCCGAATTCGACCCGGGCCGCTTTGCGCGCCCGCGTGAACTTTATCGCGTTTGCCAGCAGATTGACGAGCACCTGCCGGAACATCCCGCTGTCGCCCTCAAGGTGCGGCACCGGTCCCACCTCAAGCCGGAGCGCACGTTCGGGCACCGTGGCCGCGAGCTCGTCGAAGACTGCCTCGGCCATCGCCCCGAGGTCCACGTCGGTCCTGACCATCTCCTGACGGCCGAGCCGCGAAAAGGCCAGAAGGTCGTCGATGAGCCGGCCCATGTGGTCGGCGCTGCTCGCGATAAGACCCAGGTACTTCTTCCCCTCATCGTCCAGTCGCGGGGCGTAGTCCTCGACCACCGCCCGGGAGAATCCGCCGATGGCCCGCAGCGGGGCTTTCAGGTCGTGTGAAACCGAATAGGAGAACGCCTCCAGCTCCCGGTTTGCCGCTTCCAGCAGGCCTTTGGCCCGCTCCACCTCGACCCGTTCCGCTTCAACGTCCTCGAGGATGTTCATCAGCGCGCGCTGGGTCTGGCTGAGCCGGGCCCTTTCCGCGTCAAAGTCATCGAGGATGTTTATCAGGGCCTGCTGGGTCTGCGCGAGCCGGCCGCGCTCGGCGTCGAAGTCCTCAAGGACGTTGAGGGTGGCCCGATAGGCCTGCTCCAGTTCCAGCAGCCGCTCACCGGTCTCGAGCTCTCGGGTGGCCGGCTGGTCTGTCGTCAAGTCAGTCTGCTCCCTGCGCACCGGCGGCACGACTGCCCGCCGCCCGCTTCAATTCCTCGATCTCCTTCTTGAGCTCGACCATCCGCAGTTCGCGGCCCACGGTGAGCTTCTGGAACTTCTCGAGCTCGGCCAGCCGCTCCTGTTCCCGCCGGCGCTGTTCGGCCAGCTCCGCCTCGGCCCGCTTCGTGGCCGTGACGTCGCGGGCGGCGGCAAAGACGCCCATGATATTGCCGCGCGTATCGCGGAAAACGCTCGCGTTGTAGAGCACGCTGGTCAGCCGGCCGTCGCGGTGGCGGATAGTCAGCGGGTAGTCGGTGACGTAGCCTTTGGCGAACACCTGCTGGTAACCCTGCCGGGCCTTATCCGGCTCGGTGAAGTAGTTGGAGAAGTCGGTCCCGATGAGCTGTTCGCGCGGGACGCCGGTTACCGCGACGGTGGCCTCGTTGACGTCGGTAATCTTGCCGTCGGCCGAGATCGTCACGAACGGGTCGAGCGACGATTCGATGAGGCTGCGGGCGTAGAGCGAGCTCTGCTTCTGAAGCGTTACGTCCCGCGCGGCGGCAAACACGCCGGTGACGTTGCCCCGGTTATCGCGATAGACGCTGGCGTTGTAGAGCACGTCGGTCAGCCGGCCGTCGCCGTGGCGGATGGTCAGCGGGTAGTCGGTCACGAAGCCCTCGGCGAACACCTGCTGGTAGCCTTCCCGGGCCTTGTCCGGCTCGGTGAAATAGTTGGAGAAGTCGGTCCCGATAAGCTGCTCGCGCGGCACGCCGGTGACCTTGACGGTAGCTTCGTTCACGTCGGTAATCTTGCCGTCGGCCGAGATGGTCACGAGCGGGTCGAGCGACGACTCAACCAGGCTGCGCGCGTACTGCGAGGCGGCCGCGAGCTTCTCCTCGGACTGGCGGCGGGCGGCGACCTCGGCCGAGATATCGCGGGCGATGGTCGAGGCACCGACGATGCGGCCGGTGCGGTCCTTGACCGGCGATATGCTCACCGACACGTCGAGCAGCGAATCATCCTTGCGCCGGCGCCGGGTCTCGTAGTGGTGGATGCTCTCCCCGCGCGTAATCCGCTCGAGGATGGCCGGAACGTCGTCAACCTGGCCGGGCGGAAGCAGAATCGAGATGGGACGACCCACTACTTCGTCGGCCGTAAAACCGTAAATCCTCTCGGCGCCGTTGTTCCACGACGTTATTACGCCCTTCGACGTTTTGGTGATGATGGCATCGTCCGATGACTCCACAATCGACGCAAGGAGATTGATTCGGTCCACCGCCTCGCCCGGGGCAAAGTGCGCATCGAGTCGGTTCCGCCCGCCGGCTGTCCGGGGCGGCGTGCTGCTGTTTTTCATCTCAAGACCTCCTTAAATGGCGGTAATCCCGAATACGACTGGTGGGATGCACGCGACACTGTCTACTCATGATTCGCGGGAGGGCGGATGCTGACCCGCATTCAGTTCGCCTCCGGGGAGCGTAAATGAGAAAGTTGTGCCCTTACCCGACCCGGACTCCACCCAGATGCGTCCGCCGTGGCGCTCGACGATGCGCTTACACACCGCGAGGCCGATACCCGTGCCGGGATACTCCTCGGCCGTGTGCAGGCGCTGGAACAGCCGGAAGACCCGTTCGGCGTGGCGCGGCTCGATCCCGATGCCGTTGTCGGAAACGCGGATAGTGACGAACCCCGTCTCCGCGTCTCCGTGTCCCCGTGTCTCCGCGTCCCCGCGTCCCCGCGTCTCCGCTTCCACTCTCACCGCCGGCGGTTCCTTGCTGCGGAACTTGATGCCGTTGTCAATCAGGTTCTGGAACAACTGCACGAGGGCCAGCTCGTCGCCGGCGACGGTTGGCAACGTGCTCGACGTGACTTCCGCGCCGGCTTCACCGATGGCCGCCTCCAGGTTGCACAGCGCCCGCTGGAATACTTGATTGAGGTCGACCCGGGTCGTCTGCCACTCGCGCCGGCCGGCTCGGGAGAACGTCAAGAGGTCGGTGATGAGCGCCTGCATCCGCTTAGCTCCGCCCGCCGCGTAGTCGATGTACTTGTCGGCCTGTCCATCCAGCTTCGTCCGGTAACGCCGCCGCAGCAGGTCGACGTAGTTCGAAACCATCCGCAGCGGCTCCTGCAGGTCGTGCGACGCGACGTAGGCAAACTGCTCCAGCTCCTCGTTGGAACGCTTCAGCTCGGCCAGCGTCTCCAGCAGTCTGCGCTCAGCCTGCCGGCGCTCGGTGACGTCACGGACGAGGACGATGTCGGCCTGTTCGCCGCCATACATCGCCAGCGCGGCGTTGACCTCGACCAGCACCTCGTCGCCGTCGTGGCCGATGAGCCTGACTTCGTACGAAGACGTCTCGCCGGCGAGGCGGCGGCGGTACTGGTCGAGAGCCATCGTCCGGTCATCCGGGCATACGTAATCGATGAACTCCCGGCCGACCAGTTCTTCCGGCTTGTGCTGCACCATCTCTGCCAGCCGCTGGTTCACATAGCTGAGCCGGCCCTGCTGGATGACGCAGATTCCGTCACTCGCCCGTTCGACCACGCTGCGGTACTTCTCCTCGCTTTCGCGCAGGGCCTGTCTCGCGCGGCCGGATTCAATCAGGTCGGCAGCCTGCCGCGCCAAAAGGTCAAGTCGCCAGAGGTCGTGCTCGTTCACCGAATGGGGTTCGCTCCAGTGAGTGGTCAGGATGCCCAGCAGATTGCCCGAGGCGCTGACCATCGGAGTTGATTGCACGGCCCGGACTCCGGCCTTGCGCAGAACGTCGAGCGAGGGCGTGCCGGCGAATAGCGGGCTCGCCTCGACATCGGGAACCATCACCCGTTCCCGGCACCTGAGCGCCTCGCCGCACGACGAGGCCCGGTTCTCGGCCCGGCCGAAGAACTCCAGAAACGGCTGCTCGTGCCCGGATTGGGCAGCCATACTCAGGGAGCCGCCCTCCAGCAACTGCAGAGTGCCCCGACCTGCACCGACGATAGCCACCGCCGTGTTCATGACCTCCTGAAGCAGCGGCCCGAGGCCCAGCCCGCCCAGGGAAGCAACGCTCAAATCGTGCATTCGGGTCAGGGCGGCGACGTCCGCCCGCACCTGGGCCTCGGCCCGTTTGCGGTCGGTAACGTCCACCATCGCGGTGCGATAGCGGACCTGCGCGAGCGATTTGGGCATTCCCGGCTGCGTCCGGCTGGTGAGCGCGACGTCAAGCAGCCGGCCTTCGGCGCCGGCCATCCTCAGCCCGGTGGTTACCTCTTCGTCACTCGCGCTGTGCCGGCACCGGTTCAGGTGCCTTAGCAGGCTCCGCCTGTCTTCTTTGGCGACGAAGTGCGCGAGCAGGACGTTACACAGCCGGTCGGCAGGCTCACCCAGCATCAGCGCGGCAGTCCGGTTGGCTTCGCGGATGAAACCGTTGCGGTCGAGCAGGAGATAGCCGAGCGGGGCATTATTGAAAAGGTCCGCGTAGCGTTCGCGGGAAAGCTCCAGCTCGCGCAGGGCCTCGATCGCCGCCTCATTGGCCGACTCGAAGTCCAGCCGCTCGACAGCAAGCTGCTCCCGCAGGTCATGAAGTTCCCGTAAAATGGGGACGCTACCCATTTTCTTCTTCTTCCCCTGCCTCAAAATGGGGACAGTCTTCGGAGGGGACACGTCCACGGAGCGGCGCGACGAACGCGGCGCGGATGTGTCCCCAGTCGCACGAGGGCCCTGCGAAGTGACAGTCCCTATTTCCACGTCTACGGAGCGACGCGAGGCTGTCTTGCGAAGCGGGGACAGGTCCGCGGAGCGCCTGCGTCGGACTCGGCGCGGATCTGTCCCCACTTCGGAAGGGACAGTCCCCGTTTTGGCGGAGCGCCTGAGCTTCACTTCGCTGTCACCGGGTTCTTCAGTTGGTCGACGTCCACGAACGCGATTACCGCGCCGTCGATCTTGTGGTCGGTGGTCTTGTAGGGGCGAACCCGCACGCTCCACCAGTGGCTGTTCTCGTCCTGCACTTCGAGGTCTTTAGTCTGGAGCGTGTCAATTACCTCGCGGATGTGCTTGTCGAGCTTCGGCACCTCCAAGCGCATCTTGATGTCGGTGATCGGCCGGCCCACGTCGCCGGGTATGAGGTTGAGCAGCTTCTCGGCGACGTTGGTGAACCGCCGGATGTGCAGGTCGCTGCCGACGATGACAATCGGGATGTTGACGCTGGCCATGAGGTTGTGGAGGTCGTTGTTGACGTTCTCCAGTTCGGAGTTGCGGCTCTCCAGCTCGTCGTTGAGCGTCGAAAGCTCTTCGTTAGTAGACTGCAGTTCCTCCTTGGCGGTCTCAAGCTCCTCGTTGGTCGACTGCAGCTCTTCGTTGGAGGAGGTTATCTCTTCGTTGGCCGAGCGCAGTTCCTCGTTGGTCGCCTCCTGCTCCTCGATAATCGCCTGCAGCGACTCGCGCGTCGACGCCAGCTCCTCACGCAGCTTGGTCAGCTCCTTTCCTTCGGAAGGCCCACGCGCGCCGCGCCCGCGCGGCCTGCGTCCCCCCGGAGTCTCGACCTCCGGTACCGGTTCGAACGAGACGAGGAAGAAACGTTCGTGCGACGGCGGCACGGTGAAGGGCAGCACCTCGACGTTGACGAAGCCGTAGTCGCCGTTGAGCCGAACTCGGACATTCTCCAGCCGGGCCCGGACGTTCTGCCTGATGGCCTTGTTGAGCGCAGTGCGCAGGTCGAGGTCCAGTCCTTCGCGCGCCAGCTTCAGGAGGTTGAGGCTCGCATCACCCTGCGCGTGTTCCAGGTAAGCCGCGGTGCGGCCCCGGAACTGGAGCACCTCCATCTGCCGGTTGACCACGACGCCAATCGGGCTGTAGTGCGTGAGTACCAGCCGGTCGGCCTGCTTCTGGACCTCGGCCGCGGATGGGACGAGCTGGGCCGGAGCGGTTGCCGCCTCCGCTCCCGGCGTTTCGGCCTTCGCCTCGGGCAGGGCGCGCCCGAACGCAATCGGCGGCCGCACCAGCGTCGTCCGCTTCACGTAGAACTTGTCTTTCTTGTCCGCCAGCTCGAACAGGTCCACTGCGGCGCCGGTGGTTTCCGACGCGCCGAGCAAGAGGTAGCCGCCCGGGCGGAGGGCGTAGTGGAATATCGGAAACACCTTGCGCTGCAGCGGCGCGCCCAGGTAGATGAGCACGTTGCGGCAACTGATCAGGTCGAGGTTGGAGAACGGCGGGTCCACGGCCACGTTCTGGCGGGCGAACACGCACAGCTCGCGGATGGTCTTGTTGATGCGGTAGCCACTGTCGGATTTGGCGAAGAAACGGTGCAGCCGTTCCGCCGACACCTCGGCGGCGATGCCGGCCGGATAGAAGCCCTGCCGGGCGCGGTCGAGCGCCTTCAGGTTGATGTCCGTACCGAACACCTGGATCGGGTTGTGCATCCCCTTTTCCGAGAGAAATTCCACCAGCGCAATGGTGATGGAATAGACCTCTTCCCCGCTCGAACAGCCCGGCACCCAGACGCGGACTGCATCCTCCGGCCCGCGGCCCTTGACCAGTCTCGGCAGTATCTTCTTCTTCAGCGTGGTGAAAACGCTTTTGTCCCGGAAGAAGCCGGTCACGTGGATGAGGATATCATTGAACAACTCCTGTACCTCGGCCGGGTGGCGGCGCAGGTAGTCGGAGTACTCGTGCAGCTTGTCGAAACGCCGCAGCGCCATCCGCCGGTGGATTCTCCGGTCAAGCGTCGGGCGCTTGTAGTAGGTGAAGTCCACGCCGAGCCGCTGGCGGATCACCGCGACAATCTCCTCGAAAGCCCGTTCCTCACCGCGCGCCTTCGACGTGGTCGGCAGGATGGGCACTTCCGAGCCCGCCGGGCGGCCGGCAAGTGCGACCATCTCCTTCGCGATCTTGGCGGGCGACAGAACGAAATCCACGCAGCCGGCCGCGACCGCGCTCGCCGGCATGGAGGTGTACTTGGCCGTCTTCTCGTCCTGCGCGAACGTGATGCCCCCGGCGGTCTTGATCGCCATGAGCCCGGCCGTGCCGTCCGAGCCGTTGCCCGAGAGAACTACGCCGATGGCGTTGCTTCCCTCCTCGGTGGCGAGCGACACGAGAAACTCGTCGATCGGCATCCGCACGTCCTTCTCGGTCCGGCGCGGCGTCACCTTCAGCCGGCGTCCGGCCACCCGGATGGCCTTGTTGGGCGGAATCACGTAGACGCGGTTGACTTCGACGCGCAGGTTCTGCTTGGCCTCCGCGACCGGCAGGTTCGTCACGCGGCCGAGCAACGTCGGCAGCGCGCTCTCGTGCGTCGGGTCGAGGTGCTGCATGACCACAAACGCCATACCCGGGTTGGCGGGCAGCGCCTGCAAAAGCTCGGTCACCGCTTCCAGCCCGCCCGCCGACGCGCCGATACCGACAATCGGGAACGACTTCGCCGGCGCTTTCTTTCTCATCACTCGCTTACTGCTCTTCACGTTTGCCTCCTTAAATAGGGACGCTGGGGCTGTTGAAAAAGGCTTGACATCCTTCTGACGGCTGGTGCGTCTGAATAGGTAGTGACGCCCAACCGAAAGGACTCCACTGACAATGGTAGGTAATCAGGACCGCTGGCATGAGGACA
>Ga0136653_10000099_pt1 | contig 39793 bp, 34 predicted proteins | sample LakKivw275mmetaG_FD_94866 | JGI IMG/M metagenome (GOLD analysis project Ga0136653, IMG submission 94866) | Anoxic lake water microbial communities from Lake Kivu, Rwanda to study Microbial Dark Matter (Phase II) - Lake Kivu water 275m metaG... | ecosystem: Environmental > Aquatic > Freshwater >...
AGGAGCGAGCCGATGGGCTGCTCCATCTTTTCCAGAGTCGAATCGTATTCCTGGACGTAGATCTCGCGTTTGTTGACCCGCCCGGCCACCCGCTCGGCCTCGCCGACGGTCACAGCCCGGCGGGCCTTGCTGATGAGGTCGAGGTACTCGGGCGGCGTCCCCGTGGTCGTCTTGAAGGCCGTGCCGCCGACCGGTATGGCCGACGTATACCTCATGTAACGGGCGTAGAGCCGGCCGGCGTCGCCCAAGTTGAGGCAGGGGTTGACGGCCTCGATGCTGCCGCGCAGGGTGCTGAAGTAGATGATCTGGTCGGCGATGACCGGGTCGGCCCAGACCTTGCTGCCCGTGCCGAGCTCGCCCCGTTGGAAGCTGGCCGGGCGGTCGAGCCGCTCGGGCACGCCGAGGTACCATTCGACGTCGACGTCTGTCCCGCCGTTGTCGACGAGGGCGACGAAGGAATAATCCCGGTCGGTGGGGGCCCGGTCGTCGCCGCCGGTCCCAAAGTAGACCCGGGCCCGGGCCGGCCCGCCTTCGAGGGGATCGACCCAAACGACCGGTTTGGTGATGATCGGGTAGTTGAGATGGTCTGTGTAGATCGCGGTGAGGCTCCACCCGTTCGGGTTTGTGCCGGTCACGTCCATGCGGTAGAGGCGGCCGTCGGTGTCGGCCGTGTAGACATAATCGACGAAGCCGTTCTGGTCGAGGTCGATGGCGGTCGGCGAGGCGACGAGAGCGACGGGGATGTTCGCGTATCGGTAAGGAGCCCGGTCGCCGGAGAAGACGGAGGCGGAGCTCGTGTTGACGTTGCCGACGGACCGGTTCCGGAGGATCGCTCCGGTATCGAGGCGGACGACGTAGAAGAACCGCCCGGCGTGGTTCGCGGCCGGGTCGTTGTCGTAGCCCGAGCCCATGAAGGCCACCCAGCGGGCCGTACCGAGGTGGTTGACCTTGCCGATGGCCGGGACCGACCAGGTCTCGCCCATGCAGATCCGATTGTCGCCGTCCTTGTGATAGATCTCCCAGAGCGGCTGGGGATCCGATGGATCGGTGACGTCGAGGGCCCAGTAATAGTTCAGGCTGCCGGCGTAGGTGCTGCCGCTGCCCGGCCCCTGGCCGGTGACGAGGACCGTCCGCCAGGCCCCGTTGATCTGGACGTCGGCCACCGACGCCGTTCCGTCGCAGTAGACGTCGTGGGCGTAGTAACGGGTGCCGTTGGCAGCGTCGACCGCGTACATGTTCTTGAGCTTGGGCAGGAGGTTGTAGGGGATGAAGCCCCAGAGTTCCTCGCCGGTGGCGGCGTCGAAGCAGTGGAGCATGCCGTCGTTGGCCCCGACGTAGACGACCTTGAGCCTCGAAGCGTAGGCGGCCATGAACTCGGCATAGCCCGTCCCCTTGTAGGCGGGGTCCTCCGACGGGGGCCCGACGACGACCGGCGTCGAGTGGTTGATGTCGCCGAGCTTCCAATAACGGTCCTCGCCGCGGATGAAGTCGACCAGGCCCGCGTTGTCGTTGTTGACGTCTTGGAGGCACCAGGCCAGGCTGCCGACGGTCGAGAGGTTGCCGAGGTTGGCCCGGGTGAAGTCCTGCCGGGACAGCTCGCCGGTGACGCTCCCGTTGGCCCGGATGGCCGTGTAGACCGTCCGCGAGTCCGGGGCGCGGGCGTTGAGAAGCTCGCCGGCATCCCAGAAGATCTCGGCGCCCGCGATCAGCGTCCGTCCCGTGGCGGAGTCGAGGTCCGAGGTCGTGATCGTCCGCAGCTCCGACGTCGAAGATTGGGTGAAGGAAACGGCCGAAACGTCGTAGGCCCGGAGCTGGCCCTCCCAGCCCGGGAAGACGAAGGACGAGCCGATGACGAGTTTTTTACTGATCCCGCTCGCAGTGACGATGGTCGCCGCGGCCGAGGCCCGCGAATATTCGCGGCGGTCGACGTAGGTGTACTCGAGCTCGAGGATGTCGACCCAGGGGCTCTCGAAGGAGGCCCCCGTGTACTCGGCCATGGGATCTTCGGTGGCCGTCAGGATGGCCCGCCACCTCAGGTCGGCCCCGAAGTTGTTGAAGTTGTGCCAAGGGAGGTCCGTGGCGCTCGCGATCTGGGCGCCCTCGAAGCGGCGGTAGAACTCCCAGGCCTGGCCGCCGTTGTTGGAGAAGTAGAGCTCGACGGCCAACCCGTCGCTCGACCCGCCCCGGACACCTTGGAAGAGCCGACGGACGCGGACCTGGGTGACGGCGTGGAGACGGGGATCGATGACGCCCTCGGTGATGTCGGTCGACTGGGCCTGGCCGTAGAGGGCGAAGACCTCGGCCAGCTGGTTGATGACGAGATAATAGTCGCCGGAATGATTGGCGTCGGCGATGACGATGTCGAGGTCGCCGTCCTGGTCGTAGTCGAGCGGCGTGCTCATGTCGACGTCGTAGCTCGGGGGGATGATGGGGTTGCAGCCGTTGAGGCAGGTGAACAGCCAGTCGACGTCTGTGACCGTCTCCTCCTCGCCCTCCGGATTGATGATGACGGTCTCCTTGAGGCCCATGTTGCGCATGAACCACATCCGGGCCTCGTTGCCGGCGTTCCAGCGGTCGGTGGCCACGAAGATGTCGGGCCAGCCGTCGTTGGTGAAGTCGACGCCCAGCGAGCCGACCGAGCCCGTGCAGTTCGGGTCGGGGATGGCCAGCTCCTTGCGGGTGAAGTGGCCCAGCCCGTCGTTCTCGTAATAGACGAGGTAGGCGATGTCGTTGACCGTGCCGCCGACGACGTCGATGTCGCCGTCGTTGTCGAAATCCCCCGCGGTCACGCACGAGCCGCCGCGGCCGACGGTGAAGCCCGTCCCGTGGTCGTAGGCCAGCTCGGCGATCTGGAACTCGGCGAGGGCGAAATCGCCCGGGCCGGGGTTGCGGACGAGATAGATCCGGTCCTGGCTGATGGCCAGGACGTCGACGTCGCCGTCCTTGTCGATGTCGACGGAGTGGAGATGGTCGGCCGCCCAGTTGATGTAGATGCGGGCCGTCTGGAAGCGGGCCGTGAAGTTGAGGTTCGGGGACTGGTCGGCGGGCCGGAACTCGGGCTCGAAGGGCGTGCCGACATTGATGTACATGCAGGCCAGGAAGTTCGTGTAGCCGAACTCGTCGGCCGAGTTCCTCATGAAGAAGAAGTCGAGCAGGCCGTCGCCGTTGTAGTCGCCGACGGTCAGGCTGGCCGGGCCGGTGTACACATTGAATTCATCGAAGACCTTGGAGGTGTCCACGAAGAGCGGCGCGGCGTCGCCGTGGGTCGCGTACTGATTGCGGATGAGGAGGAGCCGCGACTGGAACGGAAGGGCGGCGAACTGGCCCGAGATGTCCAGGCCGATGAGGTCCGGGTAGCCGTCGCCCGTGAAGTCGCCGGACGCGCAGGAATAGATCCGGGCGCCCATGCTCGAAGGCTGGGTCATGGCGAAGTTGGCCCCCAGCCGGGGCAGCATGATCGGCCCGGAGGGCCACTGGGCGATGGCCGAATTGGCGTTGTCCTTGTAGTCCGTGCCGTCGAAGTTCTCCTCGAAGGTCCTCGTGTACTCGGTGCAGGCTTGGGCCGCCTGGGCCCAAACGTGCCGGGCGACGTGCGTCGCGGCGGCGAGGACGCAGAGCGCGGCGAGAACATAAAGGCTCCCTTGGCGCTTCAAGCCTTTGTGTGTCATAGCGATTCCCCTTTCTCGGGGTCTCAGGACCCCACCTCGATGACGATCTCGAGGCGCTTGTAGGTGTTGCGCGGACCGCGTCCGATGCAGACGAGGATGCAGTCGTTGTCGTCGGCCGTGATCGTCCCCGGCGCCTCGTCGTTGATGAGGAAGACCGTGAACGTGCAGCGCGCGTCGGTGGCCAGGGGCTCGGAGTCGAAGAGCGCGTTGGTCGGGTCGGCCTGGACGTCGGCGACGATCTGGGCGTCCGTCAGGCTGCGGAAGTAACTCGGGCTGGCCGGGTCGTCCAGGCCCGGGGCGCCTCCGAAGTTCGTGCGGTACTGGCCGTTGAAGGTCGTCGAGACCCGGTTGAGGAAGTTGTCGTTGAGCACGATCCAGGCGGCGTTGAAGCCGGCCTCGGCGGCGTCGAAGGCCAGTCCCTGCAGGCGCATGCTCTCGGAGGCCTTGGGGCTCGTCCCCGTGACGGTCAGCAGGAGCATGCCGACGGCCAGCATGAAGGCCACGACCATGATGACGACGATGAGGCCGGAGCCCCGTTCCCGGCGGCGGTCCTTGATCGGTCTGTTCATGGCGCGCTCCTCATCGCTGGCCGAGGTTGTAGAGGTTGAGGCTCATGTTGCGGACGTTGGACGTCGACTCGAGCAGGTATCTCCGGTGCTTGTCGTCGGCCGCCGCCGCGGCGCTGTCCGACAGGGCCGGCCGGCGGTAGGTCTGGACGGCGCCGGGGACGGTCCCGCTGCCGACCGAGGTAAAGGGCTGGGCCGTCCGGCCCAGGACCCACATCCGCACCTGCTGGATCCGGGCGATCTCGTCGATGGTCCAGGTCGCCTGCCAGGGCGACCAGCCGTCGAGCAGGAGATCGTTGTCCATGTCGCCGTTGTATTCGAGCTGGAAATTCTCGATGTTGCGGGCCAGGGGGAAGTGGACGCCGTTGTGGGTGCAGTAGAGGACGCCGCCCTGCCCCCCGCCGATGTAGCCGTCGACGCCCGCCGTCAGCCCGGGGTAGTTCCCGGTGACATCGAGCCAGTATTCCTTGATGTTGATGAAGCTGACCGTGCCCCCGTCGTAGGAGTTCGGGTCGCTGCAGGTCCCGGACAGCCCGCCCGGCGGGTTGGCGTTCGGGGCCAGGCCGGGGGAGAAGTTGAACCGTTCGTTGGTCCCCCCCGTGGCGTGGGTCACGTGGGTGACGACCCGGACCTCGGCCGCCCGGCAGAGGGAGTCGGGATTGGGCAGGACGAGGACGTACTTGTTGTCATAGAAGGCGTCGGGGTAGGGGTACTGCTCGAAGCTGAAATCCTCGATCTCGAGGGGGACCGCCGAGCCCTGATAGTTCCGGATGGGCAGGTTGAGCGGATCCTCGATGTTCCCCATCAGCATCACCCGGTCGGGCAGGACCTCGGCCCCCTGGTCCTCGTTGTTCTGACCCTCGAGGAACCAGCCGCTGAACTGCTCGGGCAGGCCGGCCCCGGCCATGCGCAGGTCGCGGGAAACGAAGAACATCGAGGACCGGACGTCGTTCTGGACCTCGGTCACCATCTGCTGCTCGACCGAGACCCGGTTGCTGCGCGAATAGATGAGCAGGGCCCCCAGGACGGCGACGAGCATGACGGCGCTGCCGACGAGGAGCTCGACCAAGGTGAATCCGGCGGCCGGCCGGGCAGGGTTTGATGGGCGTTCTCTCACGGTCGGTGCTCCTTCATCGGGTGATGATCGTCGTGATCAGCGCCTTGGGGCGGTGCTGCGCCGGGTCGGCCAGCAGCGCCGCGGCGTTCGGGACGGCGATCTCTTCCGCGGAATAGACGTGGATCAGGGCCTGGAAGGTGTCGCCGGCCATGCGGAATTCCGTGACCCGGCGGAAGTCGTTCGTCCCGTCGAGGTTGAGGTCGATGATCTCGTCCCGTGACTCGAGGGTCGTGCCGGCGTAGGCCGTCAGCTCGTCCAGGGTGAACCCCCGCAGCCAGTCGATCTGCTGCTGGGCCAGGAACGTCGCGTTGGCGATCCGGTCGGCCCGGACGTTGTTCGTCACGGCGACGAGGAAGAGCTGGGCCAGGCCGAGGACGGCGACGCCGACGAGGAACAGGCCGACCAGGACCTCGACCAGGCTGAAACCGCGTTCAGGCTTGGGGTGTCTCATCTCAGGAGCTCGCTCTCTTTTCGTAATGGATCGAACCGCCCATGAACAGGCTGATGACCCGTTCGTCCATCTGGCCGGCTCGGTCGAGATTGGGGTTCCGGAGGACGATCGTATTCTGGGCGACGGTGAAGTTGGCCACGGCCCCGACGGGGGAGAACTCGACGACGAAATCGGAGCCGTCGACGGGCAGGGTCAGGGTGACCTCGAGCCGGGCGGAGATCTCCCGGCGGGGCGGGCCGGGGACCCGGACCCAGGAGACGGTGCTCGGCTCGGTGCTGAGGTCGGCCTGCATGCGCTCCATCTCGTAGACCCAGTTGCCGACGTCGGACCGGTAGAAGCGGACCCGGTGGTTGATCTTGGTATCGACCGCGCGGAGCTTGGTCTGCTGGAGATAGGTCTGGACCTGCCGGCTGGTGTTCTCGAGATTCCGCACGGCCATGGTGTTGAGGATGCTCGGGTACGAGATGAGCGTGAGAATGCCGATAATGGCCACGACGATGAGGACCTCGATGAGGGTGAAGCCCCCGGGGCGCGGGCGGCGGATCATGCGGTTCTGCATCGGTCGTCTCTCTTTCTCCCGTTTTTCCTCATTTATAGACCAATTACCGCACCCGTTCAAGACGAGTCCGGGGCTTCTCCCACAACGGACATTATCCGGCCGGCCGGCGGAGCGGGCAATCATCGCGACTGGTGAAGGAACGGGTGATTTTTCGAGGAGGCGCCTCACCCCGCCCGGCTAGCCGCCGGCCAGACCTCTCAGCGCCCGGGGGGAACGAGGTCCTTGAGCTTATCCGCGCCGGCGACGCCGCTGTTGAAAAGCACGCACCGCACGGTGTCGAGGAGGCGGCCGAAAAAGGCCCGCTGGGCCTCGATCCTCTCCGGCGTCGCCCCGAGAAGATGGGGGTTGTAGAAGGGCTGGGCCGGACCGGCGGCAAGGGCCTTCTTGGCCCCGGCCGCTTCCCCGGCCTCGAGCGTCCGCAGCGCCTCGTCCTTGGCCAGGTCGACGACGGCCGGGGAGGCCGGGTCGTTCCTCAGGATGACCAGCGTCCGCAGGTTCGTCCTCTTCACCGCCGCGGCCGGACCGCCGAGCCAGGCCGGGTCGAGCAGGGCGTGGGCCTCCTTGGCCGCCTTGTAGCAGTACGGGGAGCCCCGGTCGAGACGGCAATCGTCGGCCCTCTGGCAGGCGAGGTCCTGGCAGTCCTCCTTGTGGACGACGACGTTCTCGCACTTGCTCCGGTCGAAGAGGCCGGGCAGGCGGGGATCGAGCTCGGCGGCCGTCGTCGGCACGTAGAGCTTGCGCTCGACGGCGTCGGCCTCGGCCCGGCCGGCGGCGACCTCGACGAAGGCCATCTCGTTCGAGTGGACCTTGAAGCGCCGGTCGGCCAGGAGCTCGAAGAAGAGCTCCGTCTTCTTCGTGCCCGGCGGCCCGACCAGGATGATCCCGTGGCCGTCGATGTCGGCGGACATGCCCCGGACGGCGCCCGAGGCCCCCCCGCCCGACCGCATCGAGATGTCCATGGCCAGGCCCAGGGCCAGGCCGCGGAGGGACGCGTAGAGGTCGGTGTTGACGAGGACGCCCGTCCGGGTCGCCTCGTGATAGAAGCCGCGCGGCTCCCGGCCGGCGATCCCGTCGACGGCGTAAATGACGCCGTGCGGGCGGACCTCGGCGTCCCCGGCCGCGGGGGGGAAGTTCTCGACCCAGAAATCGTTGAGGTGGGCGACGTTGGTCCGCAGCTGGACGACCGCGCCGCCGATCCGGGCGTTCCACTCGTAGCGGCCCTCGTAGCCGAGGTGGCTCTCCATCTCGGCGACCAGGGCGTCGCGCATCCGGGCGTCGGCCACGGCCTCGACCGGGACGGCCTTGCGGACCCGGGTCACGGCGTTCGACAGGGCGACCCGCTTGGCCTTTTTGGCCGTCTTGAGCTTGGCCAGGGCCTCGACGATCCGGTCCATGCTCTTCTCGAGGTTCGACATCGAGGTCGCGTAGGACAGGCGGATGTAGTCGTCGGCCCCGAAGGCGTCGCCGGGCACGATGGCCACCCGGGCCTCTTTGAGCAGATAATAGGCCATCCCGTAGGAATTGCGGATCCTGGCCCCGTTGGCCTCCTTGTCGTAGAACGACCGGACGTTCGGGAAGAGGTAGAAGGCGCCCTGCGGCTTGAAGCACGACATCCCCGGGACCGCGGCCAGGCGCATCAGGCAATAATTGCGGCGGCGCTGGAACTCGGCGACCATCTTCGCGACCTCGTACTGCGGGCCGTCGTAGGCCTCGAGCGAGGCCTTCTGGGCGATGGAGCAGGCGTTCGAGGTCGTGTGGCTCTGGATCTTGGACATGCCGTCGATGACCTCGGCCGGCCCGGCCGCGAAGCCGATGCGCCAGCCGGTCATCGAGTAGGACTTGGACACGCCGTTGACGATGATCGTCTTCTTCCGGATGTCCTCGCCCAGGGCGGCGAAGCTCGTGAACTTGAAGTTGTCGAAGACGAGGCTGGCGTAGATCTCGTCGGCGATGACGTAAAGGTCCTCGCCCTTGAGGACCTCGGCCAGGGCCAGGAGCTGGTCCTTGGTGTAGGCCGCCCCGGTCGGGTTCGAGGGGTTGTTGAGGATGAGGGCCTTGGTCGCCGGCGAGATCGAGGCCTTGAGCGTCTCGGGCGTCAGCCGGAAGCCGTCCTCCTCGCGGGTCGGGACGATGACGGCCTTGCCTTTGGCCAGGGCGACGCACTCGGGGTACGTCACCCAGTACGGCGACGGGACGATGACCTCCTCGCCTTCGTCGACGAGGGCCTGGACGAGGTGGAAGAGCGAGCTCTTCGCCCCGGCCGAGACGATGATCTGCTTGGGCGCGTACTCGACGCCGAGATCCTCTTTGAGCCTTTTGGCGATGGCCTTGCGCAGGGCCAGGATGCCGTCGCTCTCGGTGTACTTGGTGAAGTTGTCGCGGATGGCCTTAACCCCGGCTTCCTTGACGTTCTCCGGGGTGGGGAAGTCGGGCTCGCCGACGCTGAGGTCGATGACATCGATGCCCTCGGCTCGCATGGCCTTGGCCTTGGCCGAGATCTTCAGCGTGGGGGAGGCGCCGATGCGCTGGACTTTTTCAGAGATCATGGTTCACCTCGCGCGACGCCCGGCCGGGCGCTCACTTCTTCGCGTCTTTGGCCTCGCCGGAGAGCTTGGACTTGAGGAACTCCCTGATGTCGGCGCCGGTCAGGGACTTGACGACCTCGGGCATCTGGGCCAGGACCTGGGCCACCTGGCCGGTGATCCTGGTCGTGCCGAGCTCCTTGTCGCCGCCGACGATGACGATCTTGTCGACCTTGGACAGGGGCTCCGAGACGGCCTTGGCCAGCTCGGGCAGGACCTTGATGTAGGAGTCGAGGACGGCGGCCTGGGTGTATTTCTCCCAGGCCTGGGCCTTCTTCATCATGGCCTCGGCCTCGGCCCCGCCCTTGGCCCGGATCTCGTCGGCCGCGGCCAGGCCCTCGAGCTTCATGGCCTCGGACTTGCCCTTGGCCTCGGCGGCGATCCGGTATTCCTCGGCCTCGGCCTCGGCCTTGATCTGGTACTTGCGGGCGTCGGCCGGCTTGATGACCGTCGCTTCGAGCTCCTTTTCCTTGCGGGCGATCTCGAGGCTCTCGATCTTGATGGCCTCTTCCTTCTCGACCTGCTTGACCTTGGCCTCCTCCTTCTTCAGGTCCTGGCTGATGCGGTTGCGCTCGAGCTCGTAGGAGAAGTCGGCCTGGGCCTTCTTGGCGTTGACGAAGACCTGGCTCTCGGCCTTCTTGGCCTCGTTCTCCCACTGGGCCTTGGCGATCTGGGCCTCGGACTGGAGACGGGCGACCTCGGCCTCCTTGCGGGCCATCGACGACTTGATGATCGATTCCTTCTCGGTCTCGGCCTGGGCGATGACCGCGTCGCGCTTGGCGGCGGCGATCTGGGGCTTGCTCAGGGCGTCGATGTAGCCCTGGGCGTCGCTGATGTCCTTGAGGGCGAAGGAGAGCATGACCAGGCCCATGGCGTGGAAGTCGTCCTTGACCGCCGCGACGACGCGCTTGGAGAACTCCTGGCGGCCGCGGTAGATCTCCTCGACCGACATGCCGCCGATGACCTCGCGGACCTTGCCCTCGAGGACGTTGACGGCCACGTCGCGGATGCCGTCCCGGCCGATCCCCAGGAACTGCTCCGCGGCCCGGTGGATCGTCTCGTCGGAGGAGTCGATCTTGACCTGGGCCGAGGCCTCGGCCATGATCGGCACCCCGCCGCTCGTCAGGACCTCGGGCGTGCGTATGGAGACGGGGATGATGTCCATCGGGAGGACGTAGACCTTCTCCATGCCCGGCCAGACGAAGACGCCGCCGCCGAGGCGGTAGCGGTAGCCGACCTTCTGTTTCGTGCCGTCGGCCAGGGTCATGGCGTGCTTGCGGCCTCCGGCGATGATGAGGGCCTCGTTCGGCCCGACCTTCCGGTAGCGCAGGGCCAGGACGAGGATGACCAGGGTGACGAAGACGACGACGGCGCCGGCGATGATGAGCCAGGATGTCAGGTTCATGACGACCTCCTTGTGACACGTCCCCCGGTCAAGGGCCGAGTTGGGAAAAAAAGACCGCTCCGGCCGATCCGAGGGCTTCTCATGGTTTGGGTTCGAGAGGCTTGATTCTATTGATTTACCGGGAGGATTGTCAACTACCCTGATTTATTCACGAATCGAGACGGTCCTCAGATGCGAGGCCCGAGGGGTGAAGCTGTACTCTTCTGTACTGCGAACCCCGAGAACGAAGCAGATGGGGCCGGATCGGTTCGCCCGGAGGGCAAAAACGCCCCAAAAAAGGAAGTGGGGGAAACGGGGCGTTTTTGTGAATAAGTCAGGCTATTTGTCTTTATAGCCGTAGGCCATGAAGAGGAACGACTTTTCCTTGAGGGCCCGCTTCTGGAGCTGGATGATCTTGCCGATGCCCTTGTCGGCCATCTTGAGCAGCCTCAGAAGGTCCTGGCGCGAGAACGGGCCCTTCTCGGCCCCGGCCTGGACCTCGACGAGCTCGCCCCGGTCGGTCTCGATGACGTTCATGTCGAGCTCGGCCTGGGAGTCCTCGGAATAGTCCAGGTCGAGGAGGGTCCGGCCGCGGACGACGCCGACGCTCACGCCGGCGACGAGGTGGCGGAGGGGCATCTGGTCGACCAGGCCGAGGTCCATCATCTTCTTGAGGGCCAGGCCCAGGGCGATGCAGCCGGCCGTGACCGAGGCCGCCCGGGTGCCGCCGTCGGCCTGGATGACGTCGCAGTCGATGATGATCTGCCGCTCGCCGAGGGCCCGGAGGTCGGTGACCGCCCGCAGGGCCCGGCCGACCAGCCGCTGGATCTCCATGGTCCGGCCGGAGACGCGGCCGGCGTTCCGCTCGCGCGGCGTCCGCTCGGCCGTCGCCCGCGGCAGCATGGCGTACTCGGCCGTGACCCAGCCCCGCCCGGTGCCCTTGAGGAAGGGCGGCACCCGGTCCTCGATCGTGGCCGCGGCCAGGACGCGGGTCCGGCCGCACTCGACGAGGGCGGCGCCGTCGGAGAAATCGACGTAATCGAGCGTGATGCGGATCGGGCGGAGCTCGGCCGGCCGGCGCTTGTCGGCCCGCGGGGCCTCGGGGCCGGGGGACTCCGTTCGGGGCTTGGCGCTCATGGAGGCGGGATCAGCGGATCCAGATCGGCGGCGTCTGCTTCTTTTGGGCGTTGGCCAGGAACTCCTCGAGGTCCTTCTGGGCCTTGGCCGAATCCGTTTCGGCCTTGAGGAGCTTGTCATAGGTGTCGCTGATCTGCTGCTGGATGATCTCGCGCGACTTGATGTTGTCCAGGCCCTGGAACTCTTGGTAGAGGGCGTTGAGCTTGAGGTTCAGCAGCTCGACCAGCTCGATCTTCTCCTGGGCGGCGTCGGCCAGCTCTTTCTGCTTCTTCTGGATCTCGGCGGCGGACTTGGCCGCGATGTCCTCGGCCGTCGGCGTCGCCGTCTCGGGCTCCGTTTTGGCCGGGGGCGTGGCCGCGGCGGCCTGCTCGCTCCGGGCCGGCGGGGCCCCTTCGGGCGGGGTCGCGGCTTCGCCGGCCGCGGCTTCGCCCTCGGCGGCCTGCGCTTCCATCGCTTCGACCGCCGGACGCTTCTTGACCCTGGCGATATCGGCCGAGGTCACCACCGTCGACTTCCCCTTCAGCGCCGCCCGGCGTTCCTTTTCTTTCTTGGCCAGCTCGGCCAGGCTCTGGGATTGGAGAAAGGACGCCAGGAGCAGCGGCAGGAACAGCAGCGAAACGATCTTTTTCATGCTCATCACCTGACGCTCCTCTGGTTACCGCCGATTATCATAGTTTTAGTCGCATGTGTCAAACCGGAGTCCGGGTTTTTCGGCGGTCCCGCCGCGGCCGCACGGGTTCGGAGCGTCCGCCCGTCGGTCCGGCACTCGACGGCCCCATCGAGGTCCGTCCGGAGGACCTCGGCCCCCGCCGCGGCCGCCCGGGCCAGGACCTCGCGGCCGGGGAAGCCGTACGTGTTGCCCTCGCCGACCGATATCAGCACGAGCCGCGGCCGGACCGCGTCAAGGAAGTCCCGCGAGGTCGAGGCGGCGCTGCCGTGGTGCCCGGCCTTGAGAACGGTCGCGGCGAGCGCGTCGCCCGACGCGAGGAGCGCTCGCTCGGTCGCCGCCCCGGTGTCGCCCATGAGCAGGAACGAGACGCCCCCGAAGGTCACGCGGAGGACGATCGAGTCCTCGTTCGCGGCCGGCCGGGCCGCCGCGCCGCCGCCGCGGGGCGGGTTGAGGACCTCGATCGTGACGGGGCCTTCCCGGAAGCGGTCCCCCCGCCCGACCCGACGCCGCGGGACCCTCGGGCCGAGCGCCCGGCCGAACGCCGCGGCGAGCCCTTCGTCGGGAGCGGGGAGGCCCTGCCAGAGCTCGCCGATCCTGAAGTTGCGGGCCACGGCGACCAGTCCGGCCAGGTGGTCGGGGTGGGCGTGGGTCAGGACGAGCGCGTCGATCCTCTTGATGCCCTTGCGCCAGAGCACGGGCGAGACGACCCGTTCGCCGACGTCGAAGGCGCTCCCGGGGAGGCCGCCGCCGTCGATGAGCATGACCCGCCGGCCGGGGAATTCGAGCAGGATCGATTCGCCCTGGCCGACGTCGATCACGGTGACCTTGAGGTCGGGCGAGGCGCGGCGGTAAGGCGCGGCGCCGATGACAGCCGCGGAAAGGAGGAAGACGGCGAGGAGGAGGGCACGCTGGCCGCGGAATCGGGGCCGGGCCAGGACGAGCCCGAGGCTCGCGAAATAGACGGGCAGGGCCGGGGCCGATGGCGTCGGGACCCGGAAGGACAGGAACGGGAAGGCGTCGAGCGAGTGGGAGACGATCTCGAAGAGGCCGACGAGGAGGCCGAGCCCCGCGGCCGGGAGCGCGGCCGCGCCGGGAAAGGCCGCCGCGAAGGGCAGATAGGCGTAGCCGGCGCCCATGATCACGCCGACGAGGGGGATCGCGGCCAGGTTCAGAAGGAGCGAGGAGAAGGAGACACGGTTGAAGCTCCGGGCGATGATGGGCCCGGCCCCGAGCGCGGCCGTCACGGAGAGGAGCGCCAGCTCGGTCAGCTTGAACGGCAGCCGCGGCAGCCGCCGGACGAGGGGCGGGGTGAATAGGATGATGGTCAGCGTGGCCGCGTAGGTCAGCTGGAAGCCCGCGTCGAACAGGCTCGAGGGGTTGGCCAGGAGCAGGACGAAAGCGCTTCCCGCGATCGTGTTCAGCACATGGACGTCCTTCCAGAGGAGCCGGCCGGCCAGGAAGGCGAGGGTCATGAGGGTCGCCCGGAGGACCGAGGGGCTGCCTTCGACGAGGAGCGTATAGAAGATCAGGAAAAGGCCGAGGGCGAAGCTCGAGGTCCGGCGCGACAGGCGGACGAGCCGGAAGAGGGCGAAGAGCAGGCCGGCGATGATGGCGATGTGGCCGCCGGAGATGGCGAAGAGGTGGTAAAGGCCCGTTTGGCGCAGGTTCTCGAGGGTCGCTTCGTCGAGGCGGCCGTCTTCGCCGAGAAGGAGGGCCTCGAGCACGGCCCCTTTCGGCGAGATGTCGAGGCCGTCGGAGGCGGGGAAACGGCGCTCGAGGCCGGTCTGGATGCCCCGGCGGAGGCGCGAGATCGGGCCGCGGACCGACCTCCGCGGCGCCGTCGCCATCCGCTTGATGAGCAGGGAGGACTTCGTTGAGGCCCGCCGGTGGACGCCCCGTCCCTGGAGGTACCGTTCATAGGAGAAGGCGCCGAAGTTGCGGAAGGCGCCGCCCGAGCTCAGGCGGACGGAGGCGCGGACGCGGTCGCCGACCAGCCCGTCGAACCGGGGCCGCGTCCCCCGGGCGAAGGGAACGGTCAGCATCAGGCGTCCCCGGACCGGCCGCTCCTCCCCGCCGGCGGCGATCGTCCGGACGTCGATGAAGAGGACATCTCGTTCAGGCTCGCGGCCGGGCGAGCGGCAGAGCCGGCCGGCGACGTCGACATAATCCTCGGCGGCGAAGCGGTGCAAGGCGTTGGCCCGGTGGTCGCGATCGTGGACGGCTAGCCGTGCCGCTCCGCAAACGACCACGGCCGCGAGCGCCGCCGCGAGGGCCGCCCGGTCGGCCCGGCGGGAATAGCCGAGCCACGCGGCGGCTGCGCAAACCAGGGCCAGGGCGGCGACCGGGGCCGGCGGGAGGGGCGCGACCGAGTCCGCAGCGATGCCGGCGACGAACGCCGCCGTGAGGAAAACGAACGGGAAGGGGCTGGGCCTCAGAAGCCGGGGTTGCCGGCGGCCAGGGCGTTCTGGTTCTGCAGGGCGTCGAGGACGAGGTGGCTGAGGATCCTGATGCCCAGGGGGATGGCCCGCTCGTCCGGGCTGAAGGTCGGGCTGTGCAGGGGAGACATCGCCGGCTGGGCCGGGCTCTTGACGCCCAGGAAGAAGTAGAGGCCGGGGACCTTGCGGGCCAGGAAGGCGAAGTCCTCGGCGATCATCTGCGGCTTCCATGGGACGAGCTTGTCCTTCCCCGCGAGCTCGACCAGGGTCGGGGTCATGGCCGCGGCCAGCTCGGGATTATTAAAGACGGAAGGATTGCCCGTTTTATACTCAAGCTCGTAGCCGGCGCCGTAAATTTCCGTGATGTTCCTGCAGACGCTGTCCATGAGCGCCCGGACCCGTTTCTGGCCCGCTTCGCTCAGGGTCCGGGCCGTGCCCTCGAGGACGACGCGGTCGGCGATGATATTACGGCGGGAGCCGCCGTGGATGGTCCCGACGGTCACCACGGTCGGGTCGGTCGGGTCCGAGGCCCGGCTGACGACCGTCTGGAGGGCGGTGACGATCTCGGCGGCGATGACGACGGCGTCCACGCCTTCCTGGGGCCGGGCGCCGTGGGCGCTCTTGCCTTTGACCGTGATCGAGAAGGAATCGGCCGCGGCGGTCACGTTCCCCGGGCTGAAGAGCACCGTGCCCAGGTTCTCTGGCCAGACGTGGAACCCGAAGACGGCCCCGGCCGGCGGATCGTCCAAGGCCCCTTCCCGGACCATGAGCGCGGCGCCGCCCTCCTCGCCTTCCGGGGCCCCCTCCTCGGCCGGCTGGAAGAGGAAGGTCACGGTCCCCTTGACCGCGTCCTTGACGGCGTTGAGGACGAGGGCCGTCCCCAGGACGACCGAGCTGTGGACGTCGTGTCCGCAGGCGTGCATGACGCCGGGGTTGAGCGACTTGTAGGGGAGGTCCGTGGCTTCCTGGATCGGGAGCGCGTCCATGTCGGCCCGGACGGCGACCGCCGGCCCGGCCTGGGCGCCCCTCAGGACGGCCACGATCCCCGTTTTGGCGACGCCCGTCCGGACCTCGAAGCCCAGGGGCTGCAGCTTCTTGGCGATGAGACGGGCCGTCTCGACCTCGCGGTTCCCGAGCTCGGGGTTCATGTGGATGAACCGCCGGATCTTGACGATCTCGGCCTTGTTCTTTTCGATCTCGGCGTCGATGCGCTTGCTCGTCTTCGGGTCGACGCCCCGGGCGGCGGGCGGGAGGCCGGCGAGGAGAAAGGCCAGGCCGATGACGGCGAGGCAGGTCCTTTTCGCGGGCATCGGCGGGATGATCATCGGCTCGGCGGCCGGGGGCCCGCGACGGCGGGCGCGAAGCGTCGTCCCGGGACTACGACTTCTCCTCCTCCGCCTTGTTCTTGAATTCCTCGCGTTTCTTCTCGATGAAGTCGCGGATGGCGTCGACGCTTTCGCCGGTCTTCTCCTTGACCAGGCGCATGCTTTTCTCGGCTTCCTTGGCGATCTTCTCGTAGCTTTCCTTGGCCGCTTCCCCCGTCTTGGCGGCCTGGTCCTTGATCTTCTTCCGCGTCTCCTTGCCGCTCGCGGGAGCGAACAGGATGCCGAGGATGAAGCCCGTGGTCGCGCCGGCCATGAAGGTCAGGAGCGAATCCCAGAAATGCCCGTTCCCGTTATCAGCCATCCTTCTTCTCCTTTCTTTTTTTCATCTGCTGCAGCCCGAAGCGGACCAGGGGGAATAGGAACGGCCAGTACTTCACCGAGGGCCGGACGATCTTGGAGCTGATGAAGAACGAGATCTCCGCGAGCCCCGAGACCGCCTTCTTCGAGGTGGCCAGGACCTCCCCCACGTTGTCCAGGCTGGCGTTGAGCTTGGCCTCGATCACCTGCAGGCCGGCCATGGTCTCCTGGGCCTTGATCAGGGTCTTTTCGCCTTCCCGGGCGGTCCGGCGGAGCTGGTTGAGGAACATGGCCAGGAAGGTCACGGCGACCACCGCCGCCACCGTCAGGATGATGAAGAGGACCTGGTTCAAGGTCAGGGTCATGGTATCTCTACCCTAAGCCAATCGCCAAAGATTGTCAATTTAGCTTAAGAAGGGGTCAGACCCCAAATTCTTCAATTTTCGCCGTGGTCATCGCGATTGGGCTCATGCAGGTGTACGAAAATTGAAGAATTTGGGGTCTGACCCCTTCCGAGAGGGGACCTTTAAGAGGTTATTTCCAAAGCAATTTGCGGGGCGAGGGCAGGCCGAGGGTCTTTTCGATCCGGTCGAGGAGCTCGGGGAAGCGGGCCTCGTCGCCGGCCGCGACCGCGGCCTCCCATTCGGCGAGGAGAGGATCGGCGGTGAACTCGCAATCCTTGGCCAGGATCCGGTCGATGCCGCGGAGGGCCTGCCACTGGATGATCATGACCATGGCCAGGACATAGAAGATGATGTTGGGGCCGGGGAGCAGCGCGGCCAGGCCTGTCACCGGGACGACGAGCGCCTCGGCGGCGAGGATGACGATGTGGCGGGTCTTCAGGCGCCGGAGGAAGAAGCGGAAACGGGTCCGGGCGGACCGGCCGTCCGTGTCGCCGGCGAAGAGGATGCGGAGCGGGCCGGGGCCGGGCCGGCCGCCGTGGGCGAAGGCCTGTTCCTGGAGCAGGGTCCGCGGGTTGAGCCCGGTGACCTTGCGCTTGGCCTTTTCCCAGACCGCTCGCGTCCGCGAGAAGTTCTCGGGCAGGGGGCCGAGCGGCTCGGCCGCGAAGAAGCGGGGCCGGCGGCGGTAGTCGCGGACGAAGAAAAAGTCCATGGATCCTCATTTTAACATACGGCCCGCGGGCTCCCCGAGTTCATTCCCGCTCATGCGATTGCCCCGGCCGCGGAGGGGCCTCGGGGATCCGCTCCGTTCGCTGCGGTGAAACTTCACGCCGTCCCGGTCCGGAGCCCGTTCGTAGGTCTCCGTCCCGAGGCCGGCTATTTCACCGCTTGATGCTCACTCCGGGATACCCCTCGGCCCCTTCTTCCGCGGCCTCCCGCTCCGGCCATGACAGAAGAACCGAGCCCTTAGAAGTCAGCGCTTTTTGTGGAGAAGATAAAGGAAGAAGGGGGCGCCGACGGCGGCGGTGATGACGCCGATCGGGAGCTCGGCCGGGAGAAGGTTGCGGGCCAGGAGGTCGCAGTAGAGGAGGAACGTGCCGCCCGCGAGGGCCGAGGCGGCGAAGAGCCGGCGGTGGGACGGCCCGATGAGGAGCCGCACCCAGTGGGGGACGACGAGCCCGACGAAGCCGATGATGCCGCTCACGGCCACCGCAAGCGCCGCGAGGAGCGCCGACATGGCCAGGAACGCTTTACGGACGCGGCGGACCGGGCTGCCGAGGGCCTGGGCCGTCTCGTCGCCGAGCGCGAGCAGGTCCATGTCCCGGGCCAGCCAGAGCGAGGCCGCGAGGCAGAGCGCGATCCACGGCGCGATCGTCGCCGCCTGGCTCCACTCGGCCAGCTGGAAGCTCCCGAGGAGCCAGAACACGGCTTGGTCATAGGAGTCCGAGCGCATGAACAGCAGGAACGAGGTCAGGGCCGAGGCCAGAGCGCCCGCGGCGATCCCGGTGAGGAGGATGGTCTCGACCTTGAACCCGCCCCGCCGTAGCGACAGCGCGTAAACGGTCGAGACGATCCCGAGACCCGAGAGGAAGGCCAGGAGCCCGGGCCCGGAAAAGCCGAAGGCCACGGCCTCGAAGCCGACGGCGGTGGCGATGACGGCCCCGAGCGACGCCCCCGACGAAACGCCGACGACGAACGGGTCGGCCATCGGGTTGCGGAAGTACCCCTGGAGGATCGCCCCCGACAGGGCCAGCGCGGCGCCGACGAGGAACGCCAGGACCCCCCGCGCCAGTCGCAGGTCGAGGAAGATCGCCGCGTGGACGCGGTCCGGGTTCTGGACGAAGCGGACGAGATCGCCGGGCGTCGTCCGCACCGGACCGGTCAGGACGGAGACCAGAAAACCGGCCAGGCAGAGGACAAGGCAGATTGCCCAGAAGATCCGAAGGCCTCGCGCCCGGCTCACGGCCGGCCTCCGAAGCGGTCGGGGTGGAGGAGCTCCGCCATCCGGTCGAGGACGTCGACGAGCCGGGGTCCGAAGCGGCTGGCCGCGTTCTCGTCGATCTCGTAGATCCGGCCCGTCCTCACGGCGGAGACGGCGCCGATGCCGGGCATCGCGGCCAGGCGGTCGCGGCCGGCGGCGAAATCGGCCGCTGAGCGGGCCAAGATGAAGACGACGTCCGGATCGTCGCGGATGATCCGTTCGCGCTTGTAAAGGGCCCACTTCTTGGGCAGGGCCGAGGCGACGTTCGTCCCTCCGGCCCGGCCGATGAGATCGTTGACGTAGCTCTCGCCGCCGCACGTCCAGAGGCCCTGGCCGTAAAGGAGGACGAAGACCTTGGGCCGGCGGGCCGCTCCTGCGAGCGCCGCGTCGACGGCCGCGAGGCGAGACCGCAAGCCCGCTGATAGCTCTTCCGCCCTGGGTTCGGCCGCGGTGACCCGGCCGATCTTCGTGATCAAGGGCGCGAGGTCGTCGAGGCTCCGGCCGATGTCGAGAACGAAGACGGGCAGGCCGAGCTTGCGGATCCTGTCGACGAGGCGAAGCGGATTGCCGCGGAAGGCGACGACGAGGTCCGGATCGAGCGAGCGGACGATCTCCACGTTCGGATCGACCAGGCCGCCGATCCGGGGCAGGCGCTGGGCCTCGAGTGGGAAGTCGCAGAACCGCGTCACGCCGGCGACGCGCCCTCCGAGCCCGAGGGCGAACAGGATCTCCGTGATGTTAGGGGCCATGGACACGATCCGCTCGGGCGGGCGCGCCGGCCGGGGAAAGGAGCGGCCCAGGTCATCCGTGATGACCTGCCCGGCCTTGGGGGCCACCCCGGGGACATGTGCCGGAGGGACGTGTCCCCCCGCCTTTTCCTGAGGAAGGATGATCTCCTGCGAAAACGCCAGTGCGGTTAGCAACAGTCCCAACAAGACCGGGGACGCGTGCCGGAGGGACATGTCCCCAACAGCGCTCCCGTCTCGAGTCGGCTGCAGACACATCTCCCAGCCCCGCCTCATTCCAGCGTCCCCTTCGCGGCCAGCGAGATCTCCGGGAGGCCCGTCCGGGCGTTGGCCCGGATGTCGACATCGGCGCCGAAGATGGCCCTGATGTTTTCGGCCGTGACCGTCTCTTGCGGCGGGCCGTCGGCCGCGACGGCGCCGTCCTTGAGGAAGATCAAGCGCTCGGCGTGGGCCGCGGCCAGGTTGATGTTGTGCTCGGCGGCGATGACGGTCTTGCCTCGTCCCTTTTGAAGGCCCTTGAGGATGCCGTAGATCTCGACCTGGTAGCCGATGTCGAGGTGGAGGCTGGGCTCGTCGAGGAGGAGCAGGGGTGTGTCCTGGGCCAGGGCCCGGGCGATGAAGGCCCGTTGTCGCTCGCCGCCGCTCAACTGGGCGAGCTTCTTCCCCCTGAGGGCCTCGAGGTCGGTCAGGCGCATGGCCTCGGCCACGGCGGCCTCGTCATCGGCCGACGCTCTCTCCAGCCGGCCCTGGCGGGCGAACCGGCCCATGAGGACGATCTCCTCGACCGTGTATTCGAAGACCGGCTCGGCCAGCTGGGGGACATAGGCGATCTTCGCGGCGATCCGCCGCGGGCCCATCCGGAAGACATCCTCGCCGCCGCAGAGGACCGTGCCCCTGACGTTCGGAAGGAGGTTCTGGACGGCCTTGACCAGCGTGCTTTTTCCCGCGCCGTTCCTGCCCAGGACGGCCGCGAACTCGCCCTCCCTGACGGCGAGCGAGATTCCGCGAAGGACGAAGCCCTCTCCGTATCCCGCCGCGAGGTCCTTGACCTCCAGAATATCCATCGCCGTCGCGTCCGCCCCTCAGTATATCCTTTCGTTTTGATTTGACAATAACGGGGGATGAACCTAAGATGAAACCCCGTTCTTTAAAGGAATCTACGACCATGACCGAGACCTACGACTTCGCCGCGATCGAGGCCAAGTGGCAGCGGGCCTGGGAGGAGAAGAGAGCCTTCGCGGCCGTCGCCGATCCGTCCCGCCCCAAATACTACCTCCTCGAGATGTACCCCTATCCCTCGGGCCGGATCCACATGGGCCACGTCCGGAACTACTCGATTGGCGACGTCATCGCCCGCCAGAGGATCATGGCCGGCTCGAGCGTCCTCCATCCGATCGGCTGGGACGCCCTGGGCATGCCGGCCGAGAACGCGGCCATCAAGCACGGCACCCATCCCCGCACCTGGACGCTCGACAACGTCGACCACATGCGGGCCCAGCTCAAGAGGATGGGCATCAGCTACGACTGGAGCCGCGAGGTCAACACGTGTCTCCCCGAGTACTACAAGTGGAACCAGTGGATCTTCCTGCGCATGTTCGAGCGCGGCCTGGCCTATCGCAAGGAGAGCTGGGTCAACTGGTGCTCCCAGTGCCAGACAGTGCTCGCGAACGAGCAGGTCGTCGCCGGCGGCTGCTGGCGCTGCGAGACGCCGGTCGCGCAGAAGAAGATGGAGCAGTGGTTCCTCAAGATCACCGACTATGCCGACGAGCTCCTCTCCGGCCACGCCGCGCTCCGCAAATGGCCCGCACACGTTCTCGAGATGCAGAAGAACTGGATCGGCCGGAGCGAGGGGGCCCACGTCCGCTTCGGCCTCGACGGCACGGCGAAGACGATCGAGGTCTTCACGACCCGCATCGACACGATCTACGGCGCCACCTTCCTCGTCGTCTCGGCCGAGCACCCGGTCGTCGCCGACCTCATCGCCGGGCCGAAGAAGAAGGAGCTCGGCGCGTGGGTCGCCCGGACCGTGGCCGAGATGCGCAAGCGCCGCGACATCGGCGAGACGGAAAAGGACGGCGTCGACACCGGAAAGAAGGCCGTCAACCCGTTCACGGGAGAGAAGGTCCCGATCTGGATCGCCAACTACGTCCTGATGGATTACGGCACGGGCGCGATCATGGGCGTCCCGGCCCACGACGGCCGCGACTTCGAGTTCGCCCGGACCTACGGCATCCCGATCCGCACGGTCATCGCCCCGCCGGATCAAGCCGGAGAGCGGTTCGACGCGGAACCCGCTGAGGTCCATGAGGAGTCCGGTGTCCTGGTCAACTCGGGCCCCTTCAACGGCCTGGCCTCCGAAAAGGCCATGCGAGAGATGGGCGCTTACGCCGAGACCCAGGGCTTCGGCCGGCGGAGCACGATCTACCGCCTCCGCGACTGGGGCATCTCCCGCCAGCGCTATTGGGGAACGCCCATCCCCATCATCTACTGCGAGAAGTGCGGCATCGTCGGCGTCCCCGACAAGGACCTGCCGGTCGAGCTGCCGTTCGACGTCAAGCTGACCGGCGAGGAGGGCTCGCCGCTCGAGCGCCACGAGGGCTTCGTCCGGACGACCTGCCCGAAGTGCGGCGGCCCGGCCCGGCGCGAGACCGACACGATGGATACGTTCGTCGATTCGTCGTGGTATTTCTTCCGCTACTGCTCGCCGCACGAAACGACGCTGCCCTTCCGCCCCGAGGAGGCCGGGGCCTGGCTCCCCGTTGACCTTTACATCGGCGGCGTCGAGCACGCCATCCTCCACCTCATCTATTCCCGCTTCTTCACCAAGGTCCTCCGCGACTTCGGCCTGACCGACATTTCCGAGCCCTTCCCGCATTACCTGGCCCAGGGCATGGTCACCAAGGACGGCTCGGCCATGTCGAAGTCCAAGGGCAACATCGTCGACCCCGACGACATCCTGAAGAGCTATGGCGCGGACACGCTGCGCCTGTTCATCCTCTTCGCCTCTCCGCCCGACAAGGAGTTCGCCTGGGCCGAAGAAGGGGTCGACGGCTGCTACCGTTTCCTCATCCGGGTCTGGACGATCGTCCACGAGAACCTCGACCTCTTCGCCGCCGGCGCGCCGGCGGGGATCGCGCCCGCGGGCGCCGCCGCCGCGGCGCTCGTCCGGAAGACCCACCAGACCATCCGCAAAGTGACCGAGGACATCGGCGTCCGCTTCCACCTCAACACGGCCATCAGCTCGATCATGGAGCTCTACAACATGGCCAAGAAGGAGCGGGACGAGCTTCGGCCGACGCCTGACGGCCGGGCCGCGCTCCGGCTGGCCCTCGAGTCGCTCATCCGCCTGCTGTCTCCGTTCACGCCCCACCTGGCCGAGGAGCTCTGGGAGAAGACCGGCCACGAGGGCCTGCTCACGCGCTCCGACTGGCCGGCCTGCGATCCGGCCCTGGCCCGGGAGGAGATGGCCACGGTCGTCGTCCAGATCAACGGCAAGGTCCGCGACCGCTTCGAGGCCGTGCCCGACCTCCCCGAAGCGGAGCTCGAGGCGGCGGCCCTGGCCCTGCCCAAGGTCCAGGCGGCCCTCGGCGGCAAGCCGCCGCGCAAGGTCATCTCCGTCAGGAATAAGCTCGTCAATATCGTCAGTTGAGGCCCCTTGGAAAAGATGGTGTCAGACCTACCTTTTACCCGAGCTCGAACTCGGGTAAAAGGTAGGTCTGACACCATCTTTCGGACGGCCCTCGCGGCGGCCGCGCTGGCCGCGGTCCTGGCCGCCGCTCCCGCCTGCGGCTACCGCCTTAGGGGCGCGGGCACGTCGCTCCCGGCCCGGATCAGGACGGTCTGCGTTCCCGTTTTCAAGAACGAGACCACGCGGTTCGAGCTCGATGTCAAGCTGACCCGGGCCGTCGTGGGCGAGCTCGTCGCCCGCGGCAAGGTGGCGATCGTCGCCGACGCGGCGGCGGCCGACGCCGTGCTCGAGGGGGAGATCACGGGCTTCCGGGCCGCCCCGATCGCCTTCAGCGGCGCCAACCAGGCCGACCGGTACAACATCACGGTGACGGCCCGGATCGCGCTGAAGGAGCGGCTCGCGGCCGAGCCGCTCTTCGCCAACCCGACCTTCGTCTATCAGCAGGAGTACGAAGTCCCGCCCGGGACGAGCTTCGAGTCGCTCGAGACCGAGGCCATCGACAGGATCGCGGAGAAGTTCGCCCGGAGCCTCGTCGTCAGCATCCTCGAGGGGTTCTAGGATGGCCGCCGGCCTGCGCGAGGACGCGCTCCTTCCGGGCTATCTCTTTTTCGGCGAGGAGGATTACCTGGCCGAGGAGTTCGTCGGCGAGCTCAAGAGCGTCCTCGGCGCCTCGTCGGGCGGCGAGGTCCGGCTCACCCGCATGGACCTCGACGAGACGAAGTGGCGCGAGGTCGTCGACGCGGCCCGGACCGTCCCGTTCCTGTTCGAGCCCTGGCGGGCGATCGTCGTCCGCGTCCCGGAGAAGAAGGCGCCGGACCGCAAGTCCGGCGGGGAAGGCGACGAAGGCCGGGCCTCGCGCTTCCTCGGCGCGGCCGATCAGAAGATCCTCAAAGAGTACTTCGCCGACCCGGCCGCCCGGACCGTCATGGTCGTCATCCGGGCCGGCAGCGTCCGCCGTGACGACGCCTTCGTCCGCTTCTTCCAGTCCCTGCCGAAATCGGCCCTGTCGGTCGTCGAGATGAAGCGCCTGTCCGAATTCAGGCTGATGCAGCGGGCCGACGAACGGGCCCGCCTCTGGGGCAAGACGCTGACCGAGGGGGCCAAAAAGCGGCTGTTCGAGCTCCTCGGCCAGGACCTCCGCCTGACCGTGAACGAGATCGACAAATTGGCCATCTTCGTCGGCGAGAAGAAGGGCATCGAGGAGGAGGACGTCAACCAGGCCACGGCCGGGCAGAGGAGCTTCGAGTCCTACGAGCTCGACGACGCCCTCGCGTCCGCGGACTTCGCCAAGTGCGCCGCCATCCTCGGCGATCTCCTGGCCGAGGGCGAGCGGCCCGAACAGGTGGTCGGCCGTCTGGTCGGATTCTTCCGGAGCGTCCTCGCCGCCCGGACCTGGCTCCTCGAGAAGAACCGGGCCAAGGACGACATCTTCCGGGCCCTCTTCCCCTACATCTCCAAGGGCTGGGGCGATCTCTACCGGCGCAAGTTCGCGGACTTCTTCGGCGTCGTCGAGGCGTTCTCCTTCGCCGAGCTCAACGCGCTGCTGGCCAAGCTCCGCCGGGCGGACGCGCTCCTCAAGTCGAGCGATGCCGACCCGCGGACGGTCCTCGAGGTCTTCCTGAGGGAGTTTGTGCTGGCGAGGAAGAAAAAGACGATTATTTCGCCGGAGCGGAGCTGATCAGGGCCACCTGGCGGCTGAGCCGCGATTTGTAGCGGCTGCCGGTGTTCTTCTTGATGGTCCCCTTCTTGACCGAGCGGTCGATCGTCTCGTAGAGGCCGGGCAGCTGCTTGACGGCCGCCTCGCGGTCCTGGGCCTGGATGGCTTCGCGGACCTTGCGCATCCTCGTCCGGAGGGCCGACTTCGCCTGGGTATTGACCGCCTTCCGGCGCAGGCTGCGGCGGTGCTGCCGTATCGCTGATTTGTGACGGGCCATTCTTTTCTCCTCTTCGTAAAGGGGCACTATGATAGAATAGCCTGGCCCTAAAGTCAAACGCCCCGCGGTCCGGACGATCCTAGGGACACGATCCCTTTTCCGGAGAAAAGGGTCAGTTATGGAGCATGAGCAGCGGAAACACCGCCTGATCCGGTCGACCGCGGCCGTGGCCGGGCCGACCCTGGCCAGCCGCCTGCTCGGCTACGTCCGGGACCTCCTCCAGGCCTATTACCTCGGCACCGGCGACGGCGCCGACGCCTTCACCATCGCCTACACCATCCCCAACCTCTTCCGCCGCCTGACGGGGGAGGGGGCGATGACGCCGGCCTTCGTCCCGACCTTCACCGAGCTCAAGCACGACCGGCCGCGGCGCGACCTGTGGTCCTTCGGCAATGCCTTCTTCTGGGACCTCCTCCTGATCATGGCCGTCGCCACGGCTTTGGGCGTCGTTTTCGCCCCCGGCCTGGTCAAGGTCATCGCTTACGGCTTCCGGGACGTCGCCGGCAAAATGGGCCTGACGATCTTCATGACCCGGGCCATGTTCCCGTACCTCTTCTTCATCACCCTGGCCGCGCTGGCCTCGGGCATCCTGAACTCCTTCGGCCGCTTCTTCGTCCCGGCCTCGACCCCCATTCTCTTCAACCTGGCCGTCATCATCGCCGTGGCCGGGTGGGCCGGCTCGAGCCGGGAGCCGGCCCTGGTCTTCGCCGCGGGGGTGGTCGTCGGCGGCATCCTCCAGCTCGCGGTCCAGGTCCCCTTTCTCTGGAAGGAGGGCATGCGCTTCACCTTCCGGCCGTCCTTGCGCGACCCGGCCGTCCACCGCGTCGGCCGGCTCATGCTCCCGGGCGTCTTTGGGGCCAGCGTTTACCAGGTCAACTTCGCCCTGAGCCGGATGATCGCCTCCGGCCTCGAGAAAGGCAGCACCTCGGCCCTTTATTACGCCTCGCGGATCGAGGAGCTGTCGCTCGGCCTGTTCTCGATCGCCCTGGCCGCGGCGCTCCTGCCGGCCTTTTCCGAGCAGGTCGCGGCCCGGGCCATCGACGAGATGAAGAGGACCCTCGGCTTCTCCCTCAAGCTGACCGCGATCGTCAGCTTCCCGGCCGCGGCCGGCCTCGTGGCCCTCAACGCCCCGATCATGCGCACGCTCTTCGAGAGGGGCGCCTTCGACCGGGCCTCGACCGCGATCTCCGCGTCCTGCCTCGTGTTCTTCGCCATCGGGCTGCCCTTCGTCTCCGCGGTCAAGGTCGTGGCGCCGGCTTTCTTTTCGCTCAAGGACACGCGGACGCCCGTCGTCATCGGCGTTGTCGTCGTCATCGTCAACATAGGCCTCGCGCTCCTGCTCAAGGGAACGCTCCGGGTCGGCGGGCTGGCCCTGGCCCTGTCGCTGTCGCAGGTCCTCAATTTCGTCCTGCTCCTCGTTTGGCTCGAGCGCAAGGTCGGGCCGACTAAAAAAGGCCGCTGGATCGGTGCCGCGGCCAAGGCCGCGGCGGCCGCGGCGGCCATGGGCCTCGTCCTCCGCTTCGCCTGGCCCGCGCTCGGCGTCGACGGCGCGTCCTTGGCCGTCCGGGCCGCGGCCCTCTTCGGGGCCATCGCCGCCGGGATCGCCCTCTATGCCGGCCTGCTCGGGCTCATCAGCCCCGCCGATCTCAGGAGCCTCGCGGCGCTCCTGAAGAAGGCGGCGGCCCGGGAGAGCGTCCCATGAAGATCGTGCTCCAGCGAGTGAAGGAAGCCCGGGTCGAGGTCGACGGCCGGACGGCCGGGCGCATCGGCCGGGGCGTCTGCCTCCTCGTCGGCGTCGAGAAAGGCGATGGAGAGGCCGACGCCGAGTTCCTGGCCCGCAAGGTCGTCGAGCTTCGGGTCTTCCCCGACGCCGAGGGCAAGATGAACCTTTCGCTCGCCGACGTCGGCGGCGAGGTCCTGGCCGTCTCGCAGTTCACCCTGGCCGCCTCGGTCCGCAAGGGCCGCCGGCCCAGCTTCGACGGGGCCGAGGAGCCGGCCCGGGCGGCCGAGCTCTTCCGTTATTTCACCGGGGCCGTCGAGGCCCTCGGCATCGAGGTCGAGACGGGCGTCTTCCAGGCCGTGATGGACGTTCACATCCTCAACGACGGGCCGGTGACGTTCCTCCTGGAGTCGAAAAAGAGCGCCCCGGCGGGTGAGGGGTGACCCGGCCCGCTTCGCCTCGCCCTTCGCGGGGAGGCCCGGCGGTCGAAAATCACCCCTCGATTCCCCGGCCCCGGCCATGCCGGACGGGGGACCGCCCCCTAAGATGGGCCGTGAGGACCCGATGAGGAGAGGTCCGCTCGCATGTCGAGGACTGCGCCCGTGAGCCGTTTCGTCGTCCGCAAGGAGGTCTCGCGCCTGCCCCGCATCCCTCTGCAGGGGACGATCGACCTGACCTACCGCTGCCCCAACGACTGCCGGCATTGCTGGCTCAGGCTCCCTCCCGGCGCGAAGGAGGCCGCGGCCGAGCTTTCGGCCGGCGAGATCCGGCGGATCGTCGCCGAGGCCCGGGCCATGGGCTGCCGGGAATGGTCCGTTTCGGGCGGCGAGCCCATGCTCCGGCCCGACTTCCCCGAGATCTTCGAGCACATCACGGCCGGCTCGGCCCGGTTCACGCTGAACACGAACGGGACCCTGATCACGCCGCGGATCGCCCGGATGCTGCGCCGCGAGGGCACGACGCTCGTCGCCCTTTACGGCGCCACGGCCGCCGTCCACGACGCCGTCACACGCAACCCGGGTTCCTTCGAGGCGCTCGGCCGCGGCGTCGCCTATCTCAGGGAGGCGGGGGCGGCCTTCACGGTCCAGGTCGTCCCGATGCGGACGAACATCGCCGAATACGACGCGATGATCCGACTGGCCCGGTCCTGGAGCCCGAGCTGGCGGCTCGGCGCGACCTGGCTCTATCTCTCCGCGTCCGGCGACCCGGCCAAGAACGCCGAGATCGCCGCGGAGAGGCTCGAGGCCTCGCGCGTCGTCGCCCTCGACCAGGCCTGGGGCGGCGATCCGGCGTCGCTCGACGCCGAGGCCGGGCCGGAGTGTCCCGCGCCCGCGGGCGACGGGCTCTACGCGCGGTGTCTCGCCGGCCGCCGCGATTTCCACGTCGATCCCTACGGCGGTCTGAGCTTCTGCGCGTTCGTCAAGGACCCGGCCCTGCGCCTCGACCTCCGCGGGACGGGCTTCGCCCAGGCCTGGGAGACCGGCCTGCCGCGCCTGGCCGAGGCCGCGCGGCCGACCCGGGCCTACGCCGAGGGCTGCGGCTCCTGCGAGCTCCGGGCCGACTGCAAGTGGTGCCCGGTCTACGCCTATCTCGAATCGCGCGACCATTCGGCGAGGATCGAGCATCTCTGCGCGATCGCCCGGGAGACGCGGCGGGCCCGCGACGAATGGCGGCGCTCCCACCGTCGACGCTTCGCGATCGCCGGCCTCACGGTCGATGTCGAGGCCGACCTGCCGATCGACGACCGGACCTTCGCGCCCAAGTTCGAAGCCTTCCGGACCGGCGACGACGGCCCGGCCGCGATCCGCCTGAGCCATCACTTCACGCTGCCCGACCTCCGCCGGGCCGACCTCGGCCGCGAGGTCCACCGGGAGCCGCCTTGGGCCGTCTATCGGCGGGGCTCCTCGTGGATCTACCTGATGATCTCGCCCGACCCGTCCGACGCCACGTTCCACCGGGTCATGGTCTTCAACGACGGCCACACCCGGGGCCTCCTCTACAGCCCCTCGGAAGAAGCCTTCAAGCGAGGCGGCCACGACTCTTTGGCCCTCCTGCCGTCGGACCAGCTCATCCTGGCCCGGGCCCTGCCGGCGTTCGGCGGCGCCTTCATCCACGCCTCGGCGGTCGACATGAGCGGCGCCGGCCTCGTCTTCGCCGGCCCCTCGGAGGCGGGGAAATCGACGATGATCAAGCTCCTCGGGGATCGGGCCAAGGTCCTCTGCGACGACCGCGTCGTCATTCGCGGCGGGCCCGACGGCTTCCGCGTCCACGGCACCTGGAACCACGGCGAGATCGCGCGCGTCTCGCCCGGCCCCGCCCCCCTCCGGGCCGTCTTCTTCCTGCGCCAGGCCGCGGTGAACCGCGCCGACCGGATCACGGCGCCCCGGGCCATCCTCAAGGACTTCCTGCCCCGGCTCGTCCGGCCCCTCCTCTCGGCCGACTGGTGGGAGCGGGCGCTGGCCATCGCCGAGGCGATCGTCCGAGACGTCCCCTTCTACGACCTCTCCTTCGACCGGAGCGGAGCCGTCGTCAACGTGCTCGAGGGCCTGCTGGAGGAGCGGCGATGAGCGCCCCGGCCCGCTCCTATGTGAGGAAGGTCCCGTCCGGCCGGGACGGGCTCTGGAGGGGAGGGCCGCCCGCCCTCGCCCGGCTCGACATCGAGCTCACCGAGCGATGCGACAATGACTGCGTTCACTGCTCGATCAACCTCCCGGCCGGCGACGCCTCCGCCCGGTCTCGGGAGTGGCCCGCCGCCCGCTGGAAGGCCCTCCTCGACGAAGCGGCCGGGCTCGGCTGCCTGGTCGTCCGCCTCACCGGCGGGGAGCCTCTCCTCCGCGACGATCTCGAGGAGATCTACCTCCACGCCAGGAAGCTCGGAATGAGGGTCATGCTCTTCACCAATGCCACCCTCGTCACCTCCCGCCTGGCCTGTCTGCTCCGCGACGTGCCGCCGCTCGAAGCGGTCGAGGTCTCCGTCTACGGGATGACGGCCGAGACGTACGAAGCCGTGACCCGCACGCCCGGCTCGTTCGCCGCGTTCCGCCGCGGCCTCGACCGGCTCCGCGAGCACGGCATCGGCTTCGTCGTCAAAGGCGCCGTCCTTCCGGCGACGCGCCGCGAGATGGACGAGTTCGAGGCCTGGGCGGCCCGGATCACGGGCTTGCCGGAGCCGCCGTCGTCGGCCTTGCTCTTCGACCTGCGGTCGCGCCGCGACGAGGCCAAGAACGCCGTCATCCGCGGCTTGCGGCTCGGCGGGGACGAGTTCGTCAGGATCGCCAGGCGCCACGGCGAGGCGGCGGTCGACGAGTGGCGGGGTTTTTGCGCCCGCTCGAGCGGCCCGCGCGGCGACCGGCTGTTCGGCTGCCTCACCGCGGGCGGGTCGGCCGCGGTCGACGCCTACGGCCGGCTCCAATACTGCCTGGGGCTGCGCCACCCCGCGACGGTCATCGACCTCGCCACGGTCTCGCTCCGCGAAGCCGTGACCTCGTTCCTGCCGCGCGTCCGGGCGATGCGGGCGCGGAATCCGGCCTACCTCGAGCGCTGCGCCCGGTGCTTCCTCATGGGCCTCTGCGAGCAGTGCCCGGCCAAGTCCTGGGCCGAGTACGGGACCCTGGACACCCCCGTCGAGTACTTCTGCGGCGTCGCCCACGCCCAGGCGGTCGCCGCCGGCCTTCTCGAGCCGGGCGAGAAGGCCTGGACCGTCACCGACGGCGAGGCCCGGGCGCGAGAAAGGAGAGGAAGATGACCCACACGATCGACCTCGGCCGGATCTACGGGCCCTCCGAGGATGTCGTCGTCCGGGAGATCGAGGGCGAGATCGTCATCGTGCCCCTCGCCGCCGGGATCGGCGACCTCGAGGACGAGCTCTTCACTCTCAACGAGACCGGCCGGGCCATCTGGTCGAGGCTCGACGGCCGCCGGCCGCTCGACGCGATCGTCCGCGAGCTCCTGGCCGAATACGACGTTCCGGAGAGCGTCGTCCGGGAAGATGTCGTCGGGCTCCTTCAGGAGCTCCTGGACAGGCGGATGATCGTCGAAAAAAGCTGACCGGAATGGACGAGACCCCCCGTTCGCGCGCCTCCTGCGGCGGGGCCCTGCCGCTTTCGGGGGAAGCCCTGGCCGGGCTGATGGGCGCGGTCCTCGAAAAAGGGAAGCCGTTCCGCTTCGAGGCCCGCGGCGAGAGCATGCATCCCTCGGTGCGCGACGGGGACGTCCTCACGGTCGAGCCGCTCGCCGGGCGCCCGCTTCGGCCGGGCGACATCGTCGCTTTCGCCCACCCCGGGACGGGCGCCCTCCGCGTCCATCGCGTCATCGGCCTCGAGCCGGGGCGCATCGTCCTCAAGGGCGACAACGCCCTCGGCGCCGACCCCGCCGTCGGGCCGGAGGCGATCCTGGGCCGGGTCGTCGGCCTCGAGCGCGGCGGCCGCCGGCGCCGGCTTCGCCCGGCGGTCCTGGCCGCCGCCGCGGCCCGGCTCTCCCGGTCCGGATGGTACACCCGGCTCGTCCGCCGGGTCCGGAGGACCCTCGGCGCGAGGGCTCGAGAGGAGCGAACGTGACCAAGGAGTTCGTCGTCCGCCGGCCGCTGCCGGAGTTCGGGCTCTGGGACAAGATGGCGGCGGGCCGGTCCGTCTTCAGCTTCGATCTCGAAGCCACGGCCCGCTGCAACCTCGACTGCCGGCACTGCTACATCAACCTTCCGGCGGGGGACCGGGCGGCCCGCAAGCGGGAGCTCACCCTCCCGGAGATCAGCCGGATCGGCGGCGAGGCCGCGGCCCTGGGCGCCGTCTGGTGCCTCATCACCGGCGGCGAGCCCCTGCTGCGTAAAGATTTCTTCGACGTCTACAAGGCCCTTCTCGGCCGGGGCCTGGTCCTGTCGCTGTTCACCAACGCGACGCTCGTCACCGCCGAGCACATCCGCTTCTTCAAGAAGTTCCCGCCCCGGGAGATCGAGGTGACGGTCTACGGCAACACCCGGGAGACCTACGAGCGGGTGACCCGGACGCCGGGCTCGTTCGACGCCTTCGAGCGCGGACTGGCCCGCCTCCTCGGCAGCGGTCTGACCGTCCGCCTCAAGGCCATGGCCCTGCGCTCGAACAAGCACGAGCTCGCGGCCATCGGCGACTTCTGCCGCCGCCGGACCAAGGAGCTCTACCGGTTCGACCCCCAGCTCCACCTGCGGTTCGACCGGGACGAGGCCCGGAACACCATCATCCGGTCCGAACGCCTGAGCGAGAGGGAGGTCGCCCGGCTGGAGAGGGCCGACCCCCAGCGCTTCGGCGCCCTCAAAGCCGCCTGCGGCGATCTGCTGCCTCCCGAGACGCCTGGATCGGAGCACGTCCCGGACTGCCGGCACATCTTCCGCTGCAGCGTCGGCCAGAGGAGCTTCGTCGTCGGGCCCGAGGGGCTTCTCCGGCCGTGCGTGTCCCTCCATCACCCCGATTTCCTCTACGACCTGAGAAAGGGGAGCCTGGCCGCGGCCTGGCGGGAGTTCCTGCCCGGGGTCCTGGCCCGGACGTCCGATAACCCGGAATACCTCGAGAAGTGCGGGAAATGCCCCATCGTCAACCTCTGCCTCTGGTGCCCGGCCCACGCTTATCTCGAGACGGGGTCGCTCGATTCCCCCGTCGAGGCCTTTTGCCGGGTCGCCGAGGCCCGGGCGGAGGGGCTAAAAACCGGTTGACTTTTTCCGGCCGGCCGGGCTAAAATACAGGAAAGGAAGCGTTTTTGGAGGATCCAAGGCCATGAAGAAGAAGTGGCAAACCCCTGAGCTCATCGTGCTCTTCAAGGGGCGTCCGGAGGAAACCCTGCTCTGCCATTGCAAGCACACGACCGCCCCTCCAGTGGCGCCCTACAACCACAAGAGCAATTGTACTTCGAACCCCCTCTGCTGCCAAGCCTGCTCCGACACCAGCTACGCCAGCTGACCCAGCCTATTCATTCCGAGTACAGCTTCACCTTTGACGCCTCGCATCTGCAGCCGCCTCGGCTCGTGAAGAGTCCTGGCTCCCCGCCCGAACGGGCTCTTCAGGTGAAGCGGACGCGGCTCGTCTTATCTATGGCCGACTCGGCGGCCGCCCGGACATAAGGATTAGGGTCCTTCTTCAGCCGGACGAGCGTCCGCAGCGCTTCCTCGCCCCCGAGCTCGGCCAGGGCCTCGGCCGCGGCCCGGCGGACGTCGACATTGGCGTCCCCGGCCGCCCGGGCGACCTCGGCGCCGGCCGCCGCGATCTTCCGCCGGCCGATGATCCCCAGCGCCGCGCTGCGGGCGAACCACGGCGGGAAGCTGAGCCGCCTCACGGCCAGCTCGGGACGGAGCGCCGGCCGCCCGTCGAGCTCCCTCACGATGAAGGCCCGGACGGTCTCGTTCGGGTCCGCCAGGGACTCCCACAGCAGCTCCTCGACCCAGGGCCGGTCGACCTTGACGCACGCGGCCAGGATCCGCTGCCGCCGGACGCGGTCCGGCGTCCGGCCGAGCTTCAGCAGGAATGCGGCGCAGACCGGCGACGGGGGCGGCCCTTCGGGGTGGCGGGGCTCGTCCATCCTCAGACCAGGTCCAGGATGTGGCCCATCTTCTCTTTCTTGGTCTTCAGGTAGCGGAGGTTGCAGGCGTTCGGGGGGATCTCGAGGGGCACCCGCTCGACGATCTCGAGGCCGTAGCCGGTCAGACCGACGAACTTGCGCGGGTTGTTGGTGATGAGGCGGAGCCGGCGGACGCCGATGGCGACGAGCACCTGGGCGCCGATGCCGTAATCGCGCTGATCGGGCTTGAAGCCGAGCCGGCGGTTGGCCTCGACCGTGTCCGCGCCCTGGTCCTGCATGGCGTAGGCCCGGATCTTGTTGACCAGGCCGATGCCCCGGCCCTCGTGGTTCAGGATGTAGAGGACGACGCCCCGGCCTTCCTTCTCGATCATCTCCATGGACAAGCGCAGCTGCTCGCCGCAGTCGCAGCGGACCGAGCCGAACGCGTCCCCGGTCAGGCACTGCGAGTGGGCCCGGACGAGCACCGGCTCGCCGCCGGCGACGTCGCCCTTGACCAGCGCGACGTGATGATCGCCCCGGATCAGGTCCTCGTAGATGTGGATGCGGAAGTGGCCCCGCGAGGTCGGCAGGTCCGTCTCCTCGAGCTTGCGGACGAGCGTCTCGTGGCGCATCCGGTAGCGGATGAGCTCGGCGACGGTCAGGATGGGAATGTCGAAGCGCCGGCTGATCTCCTCGAGCTCCGGCCTGCGGGCCATCGTGCCGTCCTCGTTCATGACCTCGCAGATGACCCCGGCCGGCGTGAGCCCGGCCAGGCGGGCCAGGTCCACGGCGGCCTCGGTCTGGCCGGCCCGGGAGAGGACCCCGCCCTCGACGGCCTGGAGCGGGAAGACGTGCCCCGGCCGGGCCAGGTCCTCGGGCTTCGTCCGCGGATCGATCGCCGCCAGGACGGTCCGGGCCCGGTCGGGAGCGGAGATGCCCGTCGTGACGCCCGCTTTGGCGTCGATCGAGACGGTGAAGGCCGTCTGGAAGCGGGCCGTGTTCTCGCTGACCATGAGGGGCAGCTGCAGCTCCTCGAGCCGCTCCCGGGTCAAGGGCAGGCAGACGAGGCCCCGGCCGTGGCGGGCCATGAAGTTGATGATCTCGGGCGTGGCCTTATCGGCGGCCACCATGAGGTCGCCCTCGTTCTCGCGGTCCTCGTCGTCGACGATGATGATCAGCCGGCCGGCCCGGACGGCCTCGACGGCGGTCTCGACGGCGACGGACTTTCTTTCTTCGGTCATGGGTTGCGGGGCCTCTCTCAGCCCTTGGAACGTCCTTGGGACATATAATTATACACGTATTTCCCGACCAAATCACACTCGAGATTGACCCGTGAGCCGGCCCGGAGAAGGCCGAGGTTGGTCGTCCGGAGCGTCTCCGGGATGAGCTCGACTTCGAAGGACGAGGGGCCGAGAGCGGCGACGGTCAGGCTGACTCCGCCGACGGCGACGGAACCCTTGGGGACGAAGTAGGGGCGGAGCGCGGCCGGGAAGGCGATCGCCAGCCTCTGCCCCGGCGGCCGCGAAGACACCCGCAGGACCCGGCCGACGCCGTCGACGTGGCCGCTGACGAGGTGGCCGCCGAGCGGCGCTTGGAGCGTCAGGGCCGGCTCGAGGTTGAGCCGGGCGCCGGGCTTGAGCCCGCCGAGCGTCGTCCGCTCGAGCGTCTCCCGGGACAGGTCGAAGAGGATCCCGGCCCGTTCCGTCGCGGCGACGGTCAGGCAGACGCCGTCGACGGCCAGGCTTTCGCCGGCCGCGAGCCTCGAGGCGAGCTCCGGGGCCTCGACGAGAAGGGCCCGCCGGCCCTTGCGGTAGCCGCGGAAGGCACCGCTTCCGGTGATGATGCCCGTGAACATCAGAAATATCCTTCCAGGATGATGTCGCCGCCAACGGCGAATGTCCGGGTCCGCCGGAGCGGCAGGGCCGCGGCCATCGCCGCCGCGCCTTCCCCTCCGAAAAAGCCCGGAGCGGCCGCGCCGCCGGCGAGCCGCGGGGCCAGCGTCAGGACGGCCTTGTCGGCGAGGCCGGCTTCGATGAAGGAGGTGAACAACCGGCTGCCGCCTTCGACGAGCAGCGCGGCGCACTCGCGCCGGCCGAGCTCGGCCAGGACGAGATCGAGCGGCCAGGCCTCGGCCCCGGCCGGAGGCGTGAGGACCTCCGCGCCGCGCCGCTCGAGCGCGCGGGCCTTTTCGGCCGGGGCGTCACGGCCGGCGAAGACGAGGACCGGGCCGCCGCCCCGCGCCGAGAACATCCGGGCCTCGGGCGGGAAGCGCAGGCGCGGATCGAGCACGACCCGGGCCGGTCTCTTCCCGGGCCAGAGGCGGTGCCGGACCGTCAGCCGCGGATCGTCGGCGAGGAGGGTCCCGGCGCCGATCATGAGGGCGTCCTGCTCGCCGCGGAGGAGATGGACGTAGTCGCGCGTCGCCGCCGAGGAGATCCATTTCGAGTCGCCCGTGCGGCAGGCGATCTTGCCGTCGGCGGTCAGGGCCGCCTTGAGCGTGACGAACGGGGTCTTGCGGGTGATGTACTTGATGTAGGTCTCGTTGATCTCGGCGTTCCTCTCGGCGAGAAGTCCCGCCGAGACGTCGATCCCGGCCTGCTCGAGCCGGCGCAGGCCGCGGCCGTCGACGAGAGGGTTCGGATCGACGGCCGAAACGACGATGCGGCCGAGCCCGGCGGCGAGGACCGCGTCGACGCACGGCGGCGTCCGGCCCCAATGGACGCAGGGCTCGAGGGTCACGTAGAGCGTCGCCCCGCGGGCTTTCGACCCGGCCCGGCCGAGGGCGATGATCTCGGCGTGGGGCTTGCCGGGCTCTTCGTGGAAGCCGGCGCCGGCGGCGGCGCCGTCCCGGACGACGACCGCGCCGACGAGCGGGTTGGGGCTCGTCCGGCCCCGGGCCTTTTCGGCGAGACCGTAGGCCATCTCCATCCAGGCGCGGTCGCCGGGCTTGGTCATGAGAGCAGGGCCTCGACGAAGTCGCGGGGCGAGAACTCGACGAGATCGTCCTCGGACTCGCCGACGCCGAGGTACTTGATGGGCAGGCCGAGCTCGGCGGCGATGGCCACGGCCGCGCCGCCCTTGGCCGTCCCGTCGACCTTGGTCAGGACGATCCCGGCGAGGCCGGAGAACTTGAGGAACTCGCGGGCCTGGAGGACCGCGTTCTGGCCGACCGTCGCGTCGAGGACGAGGAGCGGCTCGATCCTGGCGCCGGGGAGCTCGCGGGCGACGACCCGGCGGATCTTCTCGAGCTCGTTCATGAGGTTCGTGTTGGTGTGGACGCGGCCGGCCGTGTCCACGATGAGGACGTCGCCTCTCTGGGCCTTGAACGCCTGGGCGGCGTCGAAGACGACCGCGGCCGGGTCCGCCCCGTACGAGCCCTTGAAGACGGCGACGTTCAGGCGCTTGGCCCAAACGGCCAGCTGTTCCTGCGCGGCGGCGCGGAAGGTGTCGGCCGCGGCCAGGACGACTTTCTTTCCCTCGGCCTTGAACCGCGCGGCCAGCTTGGCCGCCGAGGTCGTCTTGCCGCCGCCGTTCGCGCCGACCATGAGGATCGCGGCCGGGGCCTGACCCGCGTCCGCGGCCGGGCGCCCGTCGGTCCCCGGCGAGAGCAGGCGCTCGAGCTCGGCCTTGAGGGCGCCGCCGAGCTCGGCCTCGCCGGCGTCCTTGCGCGTCCCGGTCCGGAGGGCCTCGAGGATACGGGTCGAGGCGGTGACGCCGACGTCGGCCAGGATCAGGGCCTCCTCGAGCCCGTCGAGGATCTCCTCGCGGCGCTTGCCGCTGCGGAAGAGGTCCTCGACCCGGCGGAAGGCCTCCCGGGTCCGGGCCAGCTTTTCCCTCAATCCCAACATGGCCCTAACATTTTATTTTTCAAGCGTTTAATTGTCAATGCCGGGATTGAGCGAGGGCCGCCGATGTGTTAGAGTGAGGGCGCCATGAACACCGCCGTCTGGGTCGTCAGCCCGCCCCGCCCCGAGGCGGACGCGCTGGCCGAGGCCCTGTCGCTCCCGCCCGCCCTCGCCCGGGTCCTGGTCAACCGGAAGATCCTGACCCCGGACGCGGCCCGGGCCTTCCTCCACGGCGGCCTCGAGGGGCTCCACGACCCTTATCTCATGAAGGGCATGGACCGGGCCGTCGAGCGCATCGGGGCCGCGATCGACCGGGGCGAGAAGATCCTCATCTTCGGCGACTACGACGTCGACGGCGTCCTGTCGACGGTCATGCTGATGAAGGCCCTGACGACGCTCGGCGCCAAGGCCGGCTACTTCATCCCGGAGCGCCTGACCGACGGCTACGGCATCAAGGAAGACCACGTCCGCATCCCGGTCGAGCGCGGCGCCTCGCTCGTCATCAGCGTCGACTGCGGCATCAAGGCCCTCGAGTTCACCGCCCGGGCCCGGGAGCGGGGCGTCGATGTCATCGTCACCGACCACCACCGGCCCGGCGAGACCCTGCCCGAGGCCGTGTCCGTGCTCGACCCGGTCCTCGAAGACTCCGGTTACCCGGACCGCGGCCTGGCCGGCGTCGGCGTCGTCTTCAAGCTCATCCAGGCCCTGCTCCGGAAAGCGGGCAAGGACGCCGGCCTGCCGCACTACATGAAGCTCGTCTCGATCGGCACGGTCGCCGACGTCGCCGAGCTCAAGGGCGAGAACCGGCTGTTCGTCAAGCACGGCCTCCAGGGCCTACGCAACGTCGCCAACACGGGCCTGCGCAGCCTGATGGAGGCCTGCGGCCTCGGCCACCGCAAGATCTCCGAGGGCGATCTCGGCTTCCGCATCGGGCCGCGGATCAACGCCGCGGGCCGGATGGGCATGACCGACCTCGCCGTCCGGCTGTTCTTCTCCGAGGACGCGGCCGAGTCCGCGGCCCTCGTCCAGAAGCTCGACGAGCTCAACGCCCAGCGCCAGCGGACCGAGGAGCGCATCTTCACCGAGGCCTGCGAGCGGGTCGAGCGGCGCGGCCTCGACCGGAAGTACAAGTGCCTCGTCCTCGGCTCGCCCGACTGGCACCGCGGCGTCATCGGCATCGTCGCCTCCAAGCTCAAAGACCGCTTCCACCGTCCCGTGGTCCTTTTCAACTACGACAACGGCAAGGCCCACGGCTCGGGCCGGAGCATTTCCGAAGTGCCGCTCATCGACCTCCTCGAGGACTGCCGGCACCATTTCCTGAGCTACGGCGGGCACAGGCTGGCCGTGGGCTGCACCCTCGCGACCGAGCGCATGGCCGCGTTCAAGGAGACGCTCAACCCGCTGGCCGAGGCCCGCATCTCCGAGGACGCCCTGACGCGCAAGATCCGGATCGACGGGCCGCTCGGTTTCGCCGAGATCGACGACGCCTTCCTCGAGACCTTCGGCCTGCTCGTCCCCTTCGGCGTCGGCAACCCCAAGCCGCTCTTCGTCGCCGAGGAGGTCAAGGTCGTCGGCGAGCCGCAGGTCCTGCAGGGGAAGCACCTGAAGTTCCTGGCCCGGCAGGGGGGCCGCGTCTTCGAAGCGCTGGGCTGGGACAAGTCGGACTGGCGGCACGTCGTGCACCGGGGCGGCCGGGTCAGCCTGGTCTTCTCGCTGGGCCGGTCCGAGTTCATGGGCGAGACCCGGACGAACCTGGTCATCGAAGACTTGAAGATCTAGAAGGCATGAGCGCGCAAAAGGCGTCGGCGCCGGCGAGGCTCGCCGCCGGCCTGGCCGCCGTTGTCCTGGTCGCCGTCGCGGCGGCCGTGGCCGTCCGCCTGACCCACCGGCGCGACCTCCCGGCCCCGGCCGCGGTCGAGCCTCCGCCCCAAGGCCGCGCCGTCGACCTCAAAGAGCGCATCCGCCAGCAAGAGTTCGAGTCCGGCCGTCTCGTCGCCGAGATCCGCGGCGACGCGTTCGAGCGCGGCGCGGACGGGCTGAACCATCTCCGCGGCGCGATCGAGGTCGCGAACCTCGGGCCGGACGGCCGCGTCGTCTCGCGCCTCAAGGCGGCCGAAGTCGTCTACGCTCCGGGCTCCCTGCGCTTCACGGTCCGGGGCGGCGTCCGCGTCGAAGCGGGGGACGTCGTTCTCGAAGGGGAAACGTACGACTACGACAAAGCCGCGGGCTTCTTCGGGACGAACTCCGGCGGCCGGTTCGCCTCGAAGACCCTCGCCGGGCGAGCGGCCGAGATCGCTTACGACGAGGCGGCGGACGAGATCCGTCTCGGCGGCGGGTTCCTCGTCGAGATGACCGGGCCGGCGGGCGAAGCGAAAACGCTGGCCGTCTCCGGCGAGAGCCTGACCTACGCCCGGCGCGAGCGCCGCGGCCGGGCCGAAGGGCGGGCCGAGCTTCGGGGCGGCGGCTCGCTCGCGACCGCGGAAACGATCGTCTTTGCCGTCGCCGCGGACGATGAAGCCGTCGAATCGGCCGTACTCGAAGGCCGGGCCAAAGCGTCGTTCATGAATGATGCGTCAAAAAGCGGCGAGGGAGGGGAGGTCGATGGGGACCGGATCACCGTCGCATTCGCCCGCGATCCCTTCGCCGTTCGCGACGCTTCAGCCGAGGGGAAGGTCCGGCTGACGCGGCGCGAGGCCGGCGGCGCGGCC
>Ga0136653_10000103_pt1 | contig 39556 bp, 34 predicted proteins | sample LakKivw275mmetaG_FD_94866 | JGI IMG/M metagenome (GOLD analysis project Ga0136653, IMG submission 94866) | Anoxic lake water microbial communities from Lake Kivu, Rwanda to study Microbial Dark Matter (Phase II) - Lake Kivu water 275m metaG... | ecosystem: Environmental > Aquatic > Freshwater >...
GATGATCAAGCGAGTTTCGTTCGGCTTCCGCAATGTCGATATCTATGTCCGCAAGATGCTCCTCTGCATCCTGCCCCTGACGGTTTTGCTCCCATGGCTACCACACTAATCATCATAGAGCCGCCGTCGGCTTGACAAGGCCGCCGGGGCATGGTTAAATTGCCCCGGTAATGGCCGAAAACGAAGAACCTCCGTCTCCCCGCCCCTAGGAAGCATGGAAAAGATACCCCAACCCCTGATGGACGAATCCACCCTGTCCGGCGTCCTGGACAAGAATCTCAAAAAGCTCTCGACCCGCCTGGGCGTCACCCTGGCCCTGCGCGGCGACCAGCTCCTGATCGACGGCGACCCCAAGAGGATCGCCTTCGCCAAGCACTATTTCGAGACGCTCCGGGAGCTCCGGGAAAAGGGCCACATGCTCCGCGAGGAGGACCTCCTCATCGCCCTGGACATGCTCGAGGAAGGCACCTGCCCCTCCGTCGACGACTACGCTCCCGCCGAGCCCCTGAACCTCTCGCGCAAGTCCGTTTCCCCCAAGAGCCTCAACCAACAGGCTTATCTCCAGGCCATCAAGACCCATGACCTCGTCTTCGGCATCGGCCCGGCCGGGACCGGCAAGACCTACCTGGCCATGGCCATGGCCCTGGCCTTCCTCCAGAACAAGGCGGTCAACCGGATCATCCTGACCCGCCCCGCGGTCGAAGCCGGCGAGAAGCTCGGCTTCCTCCCCGGCGACCTCATCCAGAAGATCAATCCGTACCTGCGGCCCCTCTATGACGCCCTTTTCGACCTGTCCCAGTACGAGCAGGCCAACCGCCTGATCGAGCGCGGCGTCATCGAGATCGCGCCCCTGGCCTTCATGCGCGGCCGGACCCTCAACAGCGCCTTCATCATCCTCGACGAGGCCCAGAACACGACCCGGGAGCAGATGAAGATGATCCTGACCCGGGCCGGCTTCGACTCCAAGCTGGTCATCACGGCCGACATCACCCAGATCGACCTGCCCCAGCCCCGCAAGTCCGGCGTCATCCACGCCATGAAGATCCTGGCGGCGCTCCCCGAGATCGCCTTCGTCCGCTTCAACGACCGGGACGTCGTCCGCCATCCGCTCGTCCAGAAGATCATCAAGGCCTACCAGAAGGCCGAGGCCAGGGAAGAGCGGTAGCCATGCCCGCCTCCTTCTTCGACCGGATCAAGCTCTTCAAGGGCGCCGAGATCCAGCCCGGCCACTCGGCCCCGCCCCCGGAAGACGAAACGCCCCGGACACTCGTCCAGAAGCTCCTCGAGGGGCCCTGGCTCGTCCTCATCGTCACGTCGGTCATCATCGCCGCGTGCCTGACCAACCCGCCGGCACGGCGGCTGTCGTCGCTCGCGGTCGGCGCCGTCGCGCCCGCCGACGTCATCGCCCCGTTCGACCTCATCATCGAGGACACCGAGGCGACGGCCCAAAAGAAGGACGAGGCCGCCGCGGCCGTCCTCCCCGTCTACACCTACGACGCCAACATCTTCGCCAACACCGAGGACAAGGTCCGGGCCCTCTTCGCCTTGGGCCGCGACTTCGCCGCCCGTTCTCCCGAGAACCACCGGGCCTCAGAGCTGCGGACCGTCTTCCTCGACAAGCTCGGCCTCGACCTCGAGCCGGCCGACGTCACGAGCCTCATCCGGCTGAAATTCCCGGCCGAGCTCGAGGAGGCCCTGGTCACCCTCCTGGCTAAATCCTTCAGCCACGGCATCATCCTGTCGAAGAGCCTCTTCATCCACGGCGAAGCCGAGCGCGGCCTGACGCTCCTCGACCTCCAGGGCGGCGAACGCACGGCCGGCGTCGGCGACCTTCTCGACATCGGCGAAAGCGAGAAGCACGTCTCGGACGACCTCGAGAAGATCGAGATCTCGCCGCGCGAAAAGACCCTGCTCGGCGACTTGGGCCAGATCTTCCTGACCTCCAACGTCACCTACAACAAGATCGAGACGGAGAGGCGGAAGGCCCTGGCCCGCGACGCCGTCGGCGCCGTCACCCTCCTCGTCAAGAAAGACCGGGTCATCGTGCGCAAGGGCGACGAGGTCACGCCGGAGGCGCTCAAGATCCTCGACCAGTACAACCAGCGGATCGCCCGGCGCTCGCGCTGGCTCCCGACCTTCGCCGGCAGCCTCTTCCTCTACCTCGTCCTCCTCGGGACGCTCTGGACCTACCTCCGCTCGACCTTCAAGCCGGCCCAGGCGGAGCGCCAGTTCCGCATGACGGCCGTGGCCCTGATCGGCAGCCTGGCCCTCTACAAGGCCTTCCTCCTGCTCGCGGGGACGGTCAGCGGCGCCGTCGCCATCCCGTCCCTCGCCCGTGTCGAGACCTTTTATTACGCCTTCCCTCTCCAGGCCGGGACGCTCATCTTCGCCTTCCTCGTCCCCGACCTGATGACCCTCCTCTATGTCATCCTCAACAGCCTGATGGCCGGGATCCTGCTCGGGGGCGATTTCGGGCTGACCATCTTCTCGTTCATCGGCGGCCTGGCCGCGATCTACGGCGTCAGGCTCTTCCGGCGCCGCTACCGCGCGGCCACCCTCCGGGCCGGCTTCCTCATCCTCCCCGCCGTCAACGCCTTCGTCATCCTGATCTTCAGCCTGATCGGCCGGCAATCCGGCTTCACGTTTTTCATCGCCGAGGCCGCCATGGGCCTTTTCGGCGGGGCGGCCAGCGCCGTCCTGGCCTTCATCCTGCTGCCGCTCGTCGAAACGGCCTTCGGGTTCGTCACGCCCTCCAAGCTCCTCGAGCTGACGAGCTCGGACCTACCGATCTTCCGCCAGCTGGCCGAGGAGGCGCCCGGCTCCTACCATCACTCGCTCGTCGTCGCCACCCTGGCCGAGCGCGCGGCCGACGAGCTCGGCCTCAACGCCCAGCTGGCCAAGGCCGGGGCCCTCTACCACGACATCGGCAAGACCAAGATGCCCGAGTACTTCATCGAGAACCGGACCGGCGAGTTCGACCTGCACAGGGACTTGGCGCCCTCGATGAGCACGCTGGTCATCAAGAACCACGTCAAGGAAGGCGTGGAGCTGGCCCGCAAGCTCAAGCTGCCGCGGCCCCTCCGCGAGATCATCGAGCAGCACCACGGCAGCTCGCTCGTCCGCTTTTTCTACGCCAAGGCCAAGCAGACCTACGACCCCGAGGACCAGACGGTCGGCGAGGAGGTCTTCCGCTATCCGGGGCCGGCGCCGCAGACCAAGGAGGCCGGCTTGGTCATGCTGGCCGACGCCATCGAGGCCGCCTCGCGCAGCCTCAAGTCCCCGACCAAGGACCACATCAAGCGGGTCATCACCGACATCATCAACTCGACGCTCCAGGACGGCCAGCTCGACGCCTGCGATTTCTCGCTGCGCGAGCTCCGCACCGTCGCCGCCGCCTTCCTGACCGTCCTCTACGCGATCTACCACCCCCGGGTCGAGTATCCGGGCTTCGGTTTCAACAGCCCCCCGCCGGGCAAGAAAGCCCCGGCCCCCGGCAACGGAAAAAAGAAGAACCATGATCACGATCATCAACCGCCAGACAAAACACCCGGTCCGGGCGAAGGCGTTTGAGCGCCTGCTCGCGGACCTCGTCCGGAGCTACCGGCTCCGTGGCCCCGAAGTCACCCTGGCCTTCGTCGGGGAGCGGGCCATCCGAACCCTCAACCGGAAGTGGATGAAGAAGGACCGGCCGACCGACGTCCTGAGCTTCCCCCTGGGCGAGAAAGCCCCCGACGGCAAATTCTATCTCGGCGACATCGTCATCGCGGTGCCCGTGGCCGCCCGCCAGGCCAAGGCCAAGGGCTGCGGCCTGGAGAGCGAGCTCCGGCTGCTCGCGATCCACGGCTTCCTCCATCTCCTCGGCTACGACCATTTCGCCGGCCTCGAGGAAGAGGAGCGGAAGGCCCGCCGCCGCTATCTTTCATGATCATGGCGACCGTCGTCTGGATCGGCCTGGGCTTCGCCTTCCTCGCGGCCTTCCTGCTCTCGCTCTTCCATATCCTGCTCGGCTCCTACTCGAAGATCTCGCTCAGCGGCGAGCTCGAGACCCGGGACAAGGCCGAGCGGGCCCGGATCCTGGCTGGCGTCGAGGAGACCCGCCTGGCCGTGGAGTTCCTCCGGATCGTCATCATCCTGGCCTTTCTCGTTTACGGCTTCACGGTCTTCCGGTATGCCTTCACCCGCCCGATCTGGCTCTTCCTCGCCGCTCTCGTCGTCTACGGCCTCCTGCTCGATCTCGTGCCGCGGCTCATCGTCGTCGCGGCCAAGCCTGTCCTGCTCAAGATCTTCCTGCCGGCCTTCCCTCTCGTCCGCGTCGTCGCCACTCCCCTGCTCCTCATCTCGCGCCGACTCCTCGAACGCGAGGAGCAGCGCGAGGAGAAAGAGGATGACCGCGAGGCCTCCGAGGAGGAGATCGAGACGTTCATCGACGAGGCGACCGAGGAGGGCATTATCGACAAGGGCGAGGACGAGCTCCTCCGGAGCGTCGTCGAGTTCGGCGATACGGTCGTCCGGGAGGTCATGACGACCCGGGTGAACATGGTCTGCATCCGCAAGGACGCCACGATCGACAACCTCAAGGACCTCATCATCAGGGACAAGTACTCGCGGATCCCGGTCTACAAGGACCGTCTCGACAACATGGAAGGGATCGTCATGGCCAAGGACATTCTCGAGTACGCCGACGAGAAGCACAAGAGCCAGCCGATCGAGGCCCTGATCCGCCCCGTCGCGTTCGTGCCCGAGGCCATGCCCGTCGCCGACCTGCTGCGCGAGTTCCAAAAGGTCAAGCAGAAGATGGCCATCGTCGTCGACGAGCACGGCGGTGTCTCCGGCCTCGTGACCATGGAGGATGTCGTCGAGGAGATCGTCGGCGAGATCCAGGACGAGTACGACACCGAGGAGACCCAGATCGCCCAGAACGGTCCGCTCGACTACACCGTGTCCGGAGCGACCGAGGTCGAAGAGCTCGAGGAGCTCTTCGACGTCGAGCTCGCGGACGACGACTTCATCACCGTGGGCGGCCTCGTCACCCGCAACCTGGGCCGACTGCCGCACAAGGGCGAGGCCCTGAGCGTCCAAGGCCTCGCCTTCGAGGTCCTCGACGTCGACCAGAAGAAGGTCAAGAAGGTCCGCGTCCGCAAGCCCTGACGCCCGACGTCCGGGGCATGGGGCCGCGAAGCGAGAAGACAAAATGCCGAAAGCGCCGAAACCGAAGACCGCCGAAGCCAAGACGGTCGAGTCGACTGATAAAGCCGCCTCGAAAGCGCCGGCCAAGAAGCGGGCCCCGGCCCGGAAGAAGGCCGATCCCAAGAAGCCGGCTTTCCGGACGGGTTACGTCGCCCTTATCGGGCGCCCCAACACCGGCAAATCGACCCTCCTCAACAGCCTGATCGGGCAAAAAGTGGCCATCGTCTCCGACAAGCCCCAGACGACCCGGATCAGCATCCTGGGCATCAAGACGACCGAGCGGGGCCAGATCGTCTTCGTCGACAATCCCGGCATCCACAAGCCCCTCCACACCCTGAACAAGAGGATGATGAATTTCGTCTATTCGGCGCTCGAGACCGCGGATCTCGTCTGCCTGCTCATCGACGCGACCGAGAAGTTCGGTCACGGCGACGAGTACGTCCTCGAGATCCTGCGCAAGGTCAAGACGCCCGTCTTCCTGCTCATCAACAAAGTCGACATCGTCCGCAAGGACAGGGTCCTGCCCGTCATCGAACATTACAAAGACCTTTTCCCCTTCCGGGAGATCGTGCCTATCTCGGCCCTGACGGGGATCAACCTCGACACCGTCGAGAAGCTCATCTTCGACACCCTGCCTGAAGCCCCCAAGCTCTATTCGGAGGAGGAGATCACCGACCAGTCGGAGCGCTTCCTCTTCGCCGAGATCGTCCGGGAGAAGATCCTCAAGTACGTGACAGAGGAGCTGCCGTTCGTCACCGCGGTCTACATCGAGGCCATCGAGAAGAAGGAGCAGTTAACCTACATCCGGGCCTCGATCTTCGTCGAGAAGGACAACCACCGCAAGATCGTCATCGGCCGGCACGGTTCGCTCGTCAAGCAGGTCGGCATCGAGGCCCGCCGCGAGATCGAGGAGTACATCGGCCACAAGGTCTTCCTCGACCTCCAGGTCCGGGTCCGCGAGGGCTGGCGCGACTCCGAGGACGTCCTCGACCTCATCGAAGGCCAAAAGGGGGACATGTAACTTTTCTCTTGAAAAGGTACGTGTCCCCCTTTTGGCCTCACTTTATGCGGGGTATCTCCCCTGATTTGACTACTTTTTCCCCCCATGCGATAATCTCTTGCCAATCGGACGGTGAGTGTAGCTCAACGGTTAGAGCATCGGACTGTGGATCCGAAGGTTGGGGGTTCGATTCCCCTCACTCACCCCACACTAACCCCCCAGCTAGAACTAAAACGACGGGATAAGGGCTGGCTCGACTCGGACTACTTCTATCCCGTACGCCTGAACCCGCTCAAGAAAGTCGCCGGCCGATACTTCGACTCGGCCCAGGCGTGGAAGACACGCAAGAGAAAAAACCTATAACGCTCCCGCCCCGGACCTTCTAACGAAGCGATACGTCTCCCGTCGCAGTCGCTCTACGAAACAGGAGCGCCAGGGACCACATCGACCCCGGGAATGTGATCGCCCAAAGAGACGCGATCCATATCATCCAATGGAAATAGATCTGCAGCGCGAGGAAGGGGAGCAGCAGCCCGTTCGCGATCAGGAACATACGCGCCAATCTCTCCAGCCCACCGCCCTTGAACACCTTGGCAGCAAATAGTGTGGCCAGGCTCATGAAGCTGTAGCCGAGGATATCCACGGAATACAGGAATGAGTCGAATGGCAAGAAAAGGAAAGGTTCGATGCCCGCGATCCGGCCCGAGGCGAGCCGCGGCGCCACCAGGGTGAGCTGGACATAATAATTGACGCAGATCAAGACCGCATAGCAGGTGGCGAAAGCGACCGCGGCCTGACTCCATATCTTCTGGCCGGGGGACGACAGCTGGTTGACACTCACGATGAGCACGAGGAACGAGAAGCCCAAGAAAAGCGATGGCACGAGGAGCACGACGAGCCCGAGGGGCGTGCTCGGATTCTCAGGCCCTCCCTTCGAGCCCAACCAGCCCAGCCATTCCGCGATCTGACCCAGATCATAAGTGATGCTAAAGACCGTGGCCAGCACCGCCGACCAGAATCCAACCATTTTCGTCGAAGGGGATATCTCTAAGTTCACGTTCACCTCCACGGGAGTCTATTTAGCGCAAAGTTCAATTCTTATCGGCTGATCGCTTCAATTCCGCCTGGCGCTCGAGATAGCTCTGGCCCTCGGCGATCCAAGGCTCGGCGGGTTCGCCCTTCAGGTAATGGCCGAACCAGGCCAGGATCCGGTGCTGATAGTCGATCTGGTTCTTCTTCTGGCGCAGGCCGTGATCTTCGCCCATGTAGGCGACCATGACGACGTTCCGGCCGGCGCGACGGGCGATGTTGTAGAGCTCGACGCTCTGGTGCCAGCCGACGATCCCGTCGGCGTCGCCCGCTTCGAGGAGGAGCGGGACCGTCATGGCATGGGCTCTAAAAACAGCCGAGTTATCGACGTACGCCTGAAAGTCCTCATAAAGGGGGACGGCCATGCGCTCCTGGCCCGTCTCGATGTGATCGGTCTCGGCGATGCCCTGGCCCCAATGATGGTCGCCATAATAGCTGACGAGGTCGGTAATAGGAGCCCCGGCCACGGCCGCCGCAAAAACGCCGTCCATGTGCGTGGCCAGGAACGAGGCGTCGAATCCGCCCATGGAATGGCCGACGACCCCGACCCGGGCCGGGTCGACGAGGCCCATCTCGATGACCCGCTTCACACCGCCCGTCACGCATTCTGCCACCGAAAGGCCCGGCTGACGCGGCCTGAAAACGATGTCGGGCTGGAGGACGAAATAGCCCAGGCTGGTGAAGACCGACGTGTTGTAGTATTCGCGGTCGGACGGCGCGACATACCGGTGGACGTTCTGCGACAGCAGCTCGTAGATGTAGACGATCATCGGGTATTTCTTGCCCGGTTCGTAACCCGCCGGATAATAGAGCGCCCCTTGCAGAGACCGTCCCTTGTCGGTCCGATAATCAAAGAGCTCGCTCCGCCCCCAGGCGAAATCGGCCTGGAACGGATTGGTGGCCGTGACCTGCTTGGCGCCCGAGAGCTCCGGCCCTCCGACGAAAAGGTCAGGCGAATCATCGTAATCCTGGACGCTATAAACGAACGTTTCGGCGCCTTTGGCCTTGGCCAGTGAGCCGACGGCCTTGTCGAGCCAGACCAGACGTGCCGGCGCTCCTCCCGGGCTGATCCGGGCATAGCCCGATCTCTTGGTGAGCTCGCCGAAGAGGCCGACATAGACCGGCTTCGAGAAGTCGTACCACTCGGCCTCGGGATCGAGCTGGACCAGCCGATGCCTGACCTTCTCGGCCGCGCCGTCGGTCATCCGGCGGGCGCCCGATCCGTCCGTCGCGACCTGCCAGACGTCATACTTGTCGTAGAGGATGACGGCCTTGTCGCCCTTCGTCCAGCCCACAACCCCGAAAGGCGGCTTGTGGGGAGCCGTGTCATCGGATTCCATATCGATGAACGAGGTCGGGACGCCCTTCGTGATGTTCACGAGCGCCCGCGTCGCCGAGTTGACCGTCCAAAAATGATCATCCTTGAGCAGAAGGAGATATTTCCCGGCCGGCCCGGCCTGAACGTAGTCGTCGTCGATCCCATCCAGGATCTTCGTCCGGGCCCCCGTCTTGAGGTCCTGGAGATAGAGATCGGCGGCAGGCCGGCCGATCGTCCGGTTCATAGCGTACTTCGACCATTCCGCGACATAGGCCAGCGGAGCGCGTTTGACCGGGATGACCTGTTCATTAGCCGCGTCCTGGCCCAGTTGGACGAACACGCCCGTATCGAGATGCCACGCGGCCAGCATATTCCGCTTCTGAAGCTCCGCGGTATTGTTCTTCTGATACGGCATGACGAGAACGTCTTTCCAGTGCCAGACCTCGACGGTCGACGGCTTCTCCGCGGGGGCCTTCGGCGTCGCGGGTTCGCTTTTGGCGGGAGGTTTGGGCTTTCCTTCCCATTGAGCGAGGCCGAAGAAAAGCGTGCGCCCGTCATCCGACCACGAGAGAGGCCGGAAGGGCACGGTCCTCAAGCCAGCCGGAAAGCCCTTGTCCGAGGTGGGGTCGTAGACGCGCTGTCGCTCGTTCCCTCCGATCCCCGTCCAGGCTAGAACGATGTGCGTCGGGCCTTCATGACCATTGTCGGTCTTCGTCCGCAGCACGGCCAGGTCCGGGGCGTTCTTCCGCCAGCCGAGACGAGAATAGACCGAGGCCGACGAGTCGAGCACGCGAAGGATGCCGGTCGCGGCGTCAAAGAGCTGGACGCCGTTGCCGGCCTTGCCCTCCGCGCTTATGGCCAAGGCCAGAAGATGGCCGCGGTCAGCGTCCTGCCAGGCGAATTCCGAGACGTTGCCGAAGGCCACGTCTTTGCCCGTCGCGAGGTTTCGCACGACGACGAGCGTGCCGGGTTTCTCCTCCGAGGCATCGGAAGCGGCGCCGCCGCGGCCTCCGGCGTCTCTTCCCGGCGACGCTTCAGAAGAAGCAGGCGCATAGTGGTCCATGGCCAGGAAGGCCCCGTCGCGGCTGAAGGAGAACGATTCGATGTCATCGACGACCTCCGTCTCGCCCGTCCCCAAGTTGACCAGGCCGAGCTTGTTGTGGACCGACTTCTTGTCCGCTCTCAGCTTTTCCTGGTCCGCCTCGGACAGGCCGATGGCGTAGGCCAGCCATTTCGAATCCGAGGAGAAGACGGGCTGGGCGCCGAAGGCCGCGGCCTTGGAGGTCCCGTCGGCCAGCTTCAGGATGCGCAGCTCGTTGTTGCGATCGGAACGGTTGATCCCATAAGCCAGCCATCGCCCATCCGGCGACAGCCCGCCATAGGCGCCGCCGCGAGCCAGCGTCTCGAAACGGCCGAAGTCCGTGGGGGTCGCAGGCTTCTTGGCTTGAGCGGCGGCGAGGACCGAAATGATCAAGAACACTTGGGCGAGAACGGCGAGCGTTCGCTTCATTTGACGATCTCCTTCTTCTGAGACCTCAGGCGTCGGCCTCTAGCTCGGAATAATAGCCCCGGTGGTTGACGGGCGTCAATTGCCGGCTGTTGGCCTCTGGCCGAGCGTCGCCACAATATTTTGGGCCTTGGCCTGCCCGCCGATACCCTATCTGGTGTCTGCGCTACCATTGTAACAAACTGATAACAAAAGACTTGACAGATAAGTCAGAAAATGCGAGAGTTAGCGGGCTTTCCCCGTGAAGCAGTAGCCAAGGACAGACGGAAAAGGCGGCCGGTCCCCCGGGCCAGGGCAGGGCTAGTGAAAGGGACGGGCAGGCCACTGAACTCGATCGTCGCAGCCTTCATCGGTTCCCTCGTCATTCCCGTTTATTTTCTCCGGCTCATGGCCGACGGACGGAAGCTCCATCGCGGCCTCCGCGGCCGCAACGCTTCCGAGGCGGGCCCCCGTCCGGGGGCGCCCGACGAGGTCTGCGAATAGAAGCCTAGCGTCCTAATGCCCTCGCGAATCCTCATTTAGGGGGATTCCCCCCTTTTCCGTCCGCGCGACAATCAGGGAGATGACGATCCTCCTAATGACCCTCGCCTGCTTCGCCGTCGGGATCGCCGCCTTTTTCCTGCTGTTGATGGCGGATGGCCGGAGGCTCCGGGAAAGGATGCTCGAGCGCCGGCCCCGGTTCGTGCTTGAAGAGGCCCAGCCGGAGACGCCTCTCGTCACGGCCGATTACGCCTTGTGGATGGCCCCGCCTTTTGCCGGTCCCGAAACCCCTCATGCCGGAGGACACCGGTCCCTGTACTCGACGACTCCCGAGTCCCCCGGCCTGGGCTAGGCGATCGGCGGGCCTTGTGAACGGCGGGCTCTTTTCGCCAATTCCCCCTCCCCGGCCGACAAAATCCTCGATGAGATTTGATTCACCCCGAGCGGCGTGGTATCTTGGAAGCCAAGCCTTCGCCATAGCCGTTATGAAAAGCCGAGCCTTGGTCGTGTCGGTCTTTGCCTGCCTGGCCGCTTTCGGCCTCGCGGCCGGGGTGGCGTCCGCCCAGGAGCAGGTCAAGGACCAGCAGGCCTACGAGTACGTCGTCCGGGCCATCACCCTGGCCCTCACCGTCAAGGACTCTCGGGGCCGTTACGTCAATAGCCTGCAGGAAAAAGACTTCACCATCTTCGAGAACAACAAGAAGAAGCCCATCACTTACTTCTCCCACGATTTCGGCTCGCCTCTCAGCCTGACCGTCCTCCTCGATGTCAGCGGCAGCATGGGCCTCGACAACAAGCTGGCAGACTGCAAAGCGGCCCTCAAGAACCTGGCCACGAAGCTCCTCAGGCCCCGCGACGAGATCGCCCTGCTCATCTTCGCCGACGGCGAGGTCGAGGTCGCCGCCAGGCACACGACCGACAAGTCCGAGTTCCTCCGCGTCCTCGACGCGACCGAGGCCTACGGCCAGACCGCTCTCAACGACGCCGTGGGCGTCTCGCCCGAGTTCGCGACGAGAGCCAAGAACGAGAAGCGGGCCCTGCTCCTGATGACCGACGGCATCGAGAACGACAGCGAGTCCACCCCCGAGCAGGCCCTCGAGATCGCCAAGCGGGTCGACGTGCCCATCTACGTCATCGGCTATAAGATCCCCCTGAGCGAGCAGATGCTCAAGGGCCAGAAGCGCGCCTCCGGCCTGACTGCGGCCGGGATCGTCACGACGCTGGACAAGTTCGCCACGGCCACGGGCGGCAAGGCCTGGTTCCTCAACGAGCCGACCGCCCTCGACAAGGTCGTCGAAGAGATCAAGGCCGAGCAGAGCCACCAGTACATGATCGGCTATACCTCCTACCAGGACACGGCCGAGCTCTACCGCTGGATCCGGGTGACGACGCCGAACTATAAGCACAAGGTCCGGACCCGTCAGGGCTACTGACCGTTCCGCCAGGGGTATCAGGGGGAAGTCCCCGCTAAGGGGTATTTTGCCCGTCCCATCTTCAATTTCCGGGAAAAAGGGGTAGAATGGGGGCATGCGGGGTTGGGGAGAGACGGCGGTCTTCAGCCGCCGGTCAAGAACCACCCGACAGGAGGTTTTCATGAAGAGCAGAAAGCTCATTTTGTTCGCCGGTTTCGTCCTCGTCGCCGCCCTGGTCACGGGCCCGGCGTGCGCGACGAAGAAGTTCGTCCGCACCGAGTCGGCCACCCTCGACCAGAAGATCTCCGAGGTCTCGACGGAGGTCGAAGCCAGCCAGAAGCGGATCTCGGAGCATGACGAGAAGTTGACGACCATCGGCTCGCTCATCAGCCAGCACGACAACCAGTTCAAGGCTGTCGACGGCAAGATCGAGGAGGTCAAGACCCTGATCAAGGGCAACCTCGTCATGACAGCCACCGTCAAGAGCAACGACGCCAAGTTCGGGTTCGACAGCGCCGCGCTGACGCCCGAGGCCAAGAGCGTCCTCGACGCCTTTGTCCAGAAGCTCGTCGCCGAGAACCGGGGCGTCTACATCGAGATCCAGGGCCACACCGACAGCACCGGCTCCGCCGAGGTCAACAAGGCCCTCGGCCAGAAGCGGGCCGAGGCGGTCATGATGTATCTCTACACGCAGTACAAGATCCCGCTTCACCGCATGTCGGTCGTCAGCCTGGGCAGCTCCATGCCCGTCGCCGACAACGGGACCCGCGACGGCCGGGCCCAGAACCGCCGCGTCGAGATCCTGGTCTACGAATAGAGCGGAACGCCAACCCGAGAACGGGGACATGTACCCGGTACGTGTCCCCGTTCTTCCCAACAAATAAGATGGGGTCAGGTGCCCTATCTTCTAGCGCGCCGTAGCCGACGCGGCCGGCCCTTCCCGGTCGAGGATCCCCACGCCGACGACGTCGTAGGCGTACGTCTGCGCGCCGGCGATGCCCCGGTGGACGTAGCGGTAGGACCCCGCCGCGGCCTTGGGCACATCGGCGACGAAGGTCCTCGTCCCGCCCGTCACCCGGTAGATCCTGTACTTGACGACCGTGGTGTTGCGGGGGTCGTCCGCCCAGGTCAGGACGTTGACGTATTCCGTGAGCAACAAGCTGCGGTTGCGGGCCCGCGCCGCGGCCAGGTTGGCCGGGGCGAAGATGTTGTCCACGACGACCGAGACCGTGTCCTGGGTCGTCTGGAGGATCGTGTCGTAGGCCACGGCCCGGAGCTCGTGGGCCCCGTTGGCGATGGCCTCCGTGTCGAGCGAGAACGTGAACGGCGGGGCCGAGAGCGTCTGGCGGAGCGTGGAGTCGGTATAGAGCTCGACCCGGCTGACGCCGTAGTCGTCGTTGGCCGTGACGGCGACCGCGACCGTTCCGTAGAGCGTCTGCCCCCCGGTCGGGGCCGTGATCTCGACCCCCGGCGGGGCGTCGCCCGAGAAGACGGTCAGGCGGATCCCCCCGGTCACATTGGCGATGTCCATGACGCCCATCCCCGTCGCCAAACCGCTGTAGCGTGACGAGTCGGGGAACGAATAGGGCCCGAAGGTCGCCCCGGGCCGGTAGTAGTCCTCCGCGTCGGCCGAAGCGTTCAGGGTCTCGATCTCCTCCAGGCCGTCGGCCTCCATCAGCCGCAGGAGCTTGTGCTCGGTGTAGGAGTTGTCGTAGAGGAAATCCGAGCCCCAGGTGTCGAGGCGGGCGTCGACATGCCAGATGAGGAGGCCGTCGGTCCCGGTGAACAGGCCCGTGTCGTTCCCCGTCCGCTGCCGGTTCTGGACCATGAAGAACTCGTTGAAGATCTGGCCGGGGACGGCCCCCGGCATGAACAGAACCGCGTCGGGGGTGAGGCCCGAGGCGCGCAGGGTGACGGTGGAGTTGAAGGCGACCGTGGGCGTGATCCAGTCGAGCATGAACTTGGAGAAGCAGTTGTGGTCGCCCGTGCTGTCCATGATGTCGAGGTTGCCGACGCCGCCGCGCGGGCCGATCGCGTCGTCGTAGTCGTAATAATCGGGGACGCCGAGGGCGTGGCCGGTCTCGTGGATGATCGTGCTCGGGGTGAAGGTGCCGCTCGGATAGCCGTAGAGCTCCCACTGCCAGGAATAGTTCGTCAGCCGCTTGCCGTCGAGCCGGTAGGCCGAGTCGGAGAACCAGGTGTAGTAGCCCCACCAGAAGGACGCCCATTCGCCGTGGGGGCCGGTCCAGAAGACGCAGAAGTAGTCGATCGCGCCGTCGCCGTCGTTGTCGTACTGCGAGAAGTCGTGCCCCTGGGCCTCGTAATAGTCCAGGGCCTCCTTGATCAGGTTCATTCGTCCGGTGCCCGTCTCCGCGACGGTGCTCCGGAGGTACGGGGCCTGGTACCAGCCGAGGACGTTGCCGGTGATCGTGAGCTGGTCGTACGAGGAGCGCAGATAGAAGTCGCGGAGGCTGTCGTAGGGCGGACCGCCGACGCCGTCGCCGAAGAGCCGGCTGGCGAAATACGCAGGCGTCGTCACGCCGGGATAATCGCTGAACGAGATGAGCAGGGCCAGGACCTTGACCGTGCCCTTGGTCGGCATCCCCTCCCAGGCCGGAGGCGGCGCGAGGCTGTTCGCAGCCGAGGACTGCATCGCGCCCGCATCGCCGCGGAGGAGGGCCAGGTGGTTGAGCTTGGTCCGGAGCCGGTCCTGGACGCGTTGCGGGATCTTGTGATTGCCGAAGGCGCGGGCCTGGGCGATGCGGTAGGCGAGCGAGCCGTCCAGGCGGTAGCGCAGGATCTGTTCCCTCGTCGGGGGCTCCAGGGCCGGGGCGGTGACCAGCCCGGCGGAAAAGATGAGAAGGCCGGCGGCCGCGGCCAGGACGGTCCTGTGGGCAGGTTTCATTGGTCCACTCTCTCTATACGTCAGTCGCTCAACGGACCCCGAAATTGATTCCGGTGCGCTCCTCGTTCCGGTCCGTCGCCGGGGCGGGCTCGGGCGACAGGGCGGAGATCTCGGCCCTGAGCTCCGGCGTCATCGGGATCGACAGGGCGCCGAGGAGGGACGAGAGCTGGTCTGTGTTCCTGGCCCCGAGGATCGGCGCAGTGACCGCCGGGTGGGAGGCCACCCAGGCCGCCGCGAGCGCGGCCGGGTCGAAGCCGCGCTCCCGGGCGAAGGCCGCGAACCGGTCGGCCACCTCGAAGTTGAGGTCGTCCCCATAGCGGGTCTCGTAGATCTTGTTCGAGACGAGACGCCCCGAGTCGGGCCGGCGGCCGACCCCGTACTTGCCGCTGAGCAGGCCGCCGCCGATGGCGTTGTAGGGGAAAACGCCGAGGCCCTCCGACGCGGCCATGGGCAGGATCTCGGACTCGGCCTGGCGCTTGACCAGGTTGTACATGGGTTGGATGCAGGCGAAGGCGGCCAGGCCCTCCTTGGCCGAGATGCCGAGGCCCTTGGCCACCTGCCAGGCGGCGAAGTTGCTGGCCCCGGTGTAGACGATCTTGCCCTGGCGGACGAGGTCGTCAAAGGCCCGCAGGGTCTCTTCGAGCGGCGTCCGGTCGTCGAACCGGTGGATGTAAAAAATGTCGATCCGGTCGGTCTGGAGACGCCTCAGGCTGGCCTCGACAGCGTAAAGGACCCGGCGGCGCGAGACGCCCATGCCATTGACGTCCGGCGAGGTGGCGAAGTAGACCTTGCTCGTGATGAGGACCTCTTCGCGGCAGCCCTTGATCAGGCGGCCGAGGATCTCCTCGGACCGGCCGCCCGCGTACATGTCGGCGCAATCGAAGAGGTTGATGCCGGCGTCGCGGCAGGCCTTGAACAGGGCCCCGGACGCGGCCTCGTCGGCGTCGCCGCCGAAGGACATCGTGCCGTAAGCGAGCGTCGAGACCGCGACTCCGGTCCGGCCCAGGTACTTGTAGGTCATGGTGTTTTCCTTTCGAGCGTGAGGCCGTGGCCGACGGGATAGAGGCCCGGGATCCCGACCGGAAGATGCCCGCCGATCGTCATCTCCCCGGCGAGGGCCCGGGCGGCGATGGCCTGCGTTTCGGGGGTGTTCTTGTAGAGGCAGAGGTAGGCGTCGACCTCGGGGATGTGGCGCAGGAAATAGGGGCTGCCGAACGAGACGGCCGCGACCGCGGGGCCGTTCTCGATCGTCGCCAGGCGGCGGATGAGGTCGATGTGCCGCGGCTCGAGGTCGACCGAGCCTTTCCGGTCGCTGAGCCGGGAGAAGAGGGCCAGGACGACCGTTTGGGCCGAGGCGGCCTTGGCGTAGGCTTCCTCGAGCGTCTCGCTCCCGGTGTCGCCGTCGGCGAAAAAGGCCGGGGCGTCGGGGAACCTCTTCCGCATGGCGTTGACGAAGGCCTGGCCGGCGAAATAGTCGCCGAGGTCGCTGCTGAGAGAAAGGAGGACGAGCTTCTTCGGCGCGGTCGCGAGCGGCAGGACGCCGCCGTCGTTACGGACGAGCGTCGCGGCGCTCTCGAACGTCTTGGCGGCCTGATCGAGGAAGGCTCGGGGCGCGACGAGGCGGCTGAGGGCGTCGATCCTGACGAAGCGCGAGCGGTTCAGCCCGAGCGAGGCCTTGGTCTCGAGGATGCGGCGGACCGACGCGTCGATCCGCGAGACGGGGACGCGGCCGTCGCGGACGGCCGCGGCGAGATAGGCGATGACCTTGGCCGGCTCCGGCGGCAGGAGCAGCTGGTCGACGCCGGCCAGGACGGCCCGGAGCGAAGCCTCTTCGGTCGAGTAGGTGTTGGTCACGCCGGCCATCTCGAGGGCGTCGGTGACGATGAGTCCCCGGAAGCCCATCTTCTCGCGGAGGAGGCCGGTCATGATCGGGGCCGAGAGCGTCGCCGGGACGCCCGGGGTCGGGTCGAGGGCCGGGACGGCCAGGTGGGCCGACATGACGGCTTTGACCCCGGCGTCGATGGCCGCCTGGAACGGGAAGAGCTCGACTTTCCGCAGCCGGTCCAGGTCCGCCTCGATCGTGGGCATGAGGGTGTGGGAGTCGAGCGAGGTGTCGCCGTGGCCGGGGAAGTGCTTGGCCGTGGCGATCATCCCGTTCTCCTGGACGCCGCGGATGAAAGCGTCGGCGATGCGGCTGACCAGGGCCGGGTCGGCGCCGACCGACCGGGTGTTGATGATGGGATTGTCGGGGTTGATGTTGACGTCGACGACCGGGGCGTACGTCATGTGGATGCCCATGGCCCGGCCCTCGAGGGCGGTGATGCGGCCCATGGCGTAGGCGAGGTCCTCGGAGCCGGCCGCGCCGAGCGACATCAGCGGCGGGAAGAGGGTCGCGCCCGTGACCCTGTTGGCCGCGCCGGCCTCGAAATCGGCGGCCATGAGAAGCGGCACCTTGGCCAGCTTCTGGAAGCCGTTCGCGAGCTCGGCCGTGGCGTAGACCCGGGCAGGGGCGAAGAGGACGAGGCCGCCGATCTTCGAGTCGGCGACGAGCGACTGGAGCTCGCGCCGGGAGGGGCTGTCGACGTTGCGGAACTCGCCGGTGAAGCGGACGGCGACCATCTGGCCGATCTTCTCCTCGATCGTCATCTTCCTCAGGGTCCGGGCGACCCAGCCGGTGTCGGGGGCCGCGAGGCGGGGCGACGTGAGAGGAGCCGGGACCCGGGCGCAGCCGGCAAGGGCGAGGGCGAAGGCCGCGAGGAGGGCCGGGACGCTTGTCTTTTTCATGATCTATCCCTTAGGGGCATCGATGGCAGCTCACTTGAGAACATAGCGCAGGACGAACAGGCCGGCGACGAGATAGATCAGCCAGTGGACGCGGCGCCCCTTGCCGGCCGCGAGCTTGAGGATGACGTAGGAGATGAAGCCGAACGAGATCCCCTCGGTGATGCTCAGGGTCAGGGGCATGATGATGACGCTGAGGAAGGCCGGGACGGCCTCGGAGATGTCGTCCCAGTCGATGAACTTGACGCACTTCATCATCATCGAGCCGACGACGATCAGGGCCGGGGCGATGACGGGCCGCAGGACGAGCCCGCCGTAATCGACCTCGCCGCTGATCATCTCGGCCAGGGGGCTGAAGAACAGGGCGCAGAGGAACAGGGCCGAAGTGGCGACGTTGGCCAGGCCGGTCCGGGCGCCCTGGGCGATGCCGGTGACGCTCTCGATGTAGCTCGAAACGGTCGAGGTGCCGAGCAGGACGCCGCCCACGGTCCCGGCCGCGTCGGCCAGCATGGCCTGGTCGGCCCGGGGCAGCCGGCCGTTCTTGAGGAAGCCGCCCGACCCGCCGACGCCGATAAGCGTCCCGATGGCGTCGAAGACGTCGAGCAGGAGGAAGACGAAGACGACGGCCAGGAGCCCCGTGTGGAGAGCGCCGGCGATGTCGAGCTTGAGGAAGGTCGGGGCCAGGCTGGGGACCGGGGCCATGAGGCCGTGGAACTTGACGATCCCGAACGGCAGCCCGGCCAGGGCCGTGGCCAGGATGCCGACCAGGATGGCGCCGGGGAAGCGAAGGACGAGCAGCACGGCGGTCAGGGCCAGGCCGAAGAGGACGAGGAGGACCGGCGGGCTGGTGATGTCGCCGAGGGAGACGAGGACGCCGGGCCGGGCGACGACGAGGCCGCCGTACTCGAGGCCGATGAGGGCGATGAGCAGGCCGATGCCGACGGCGATGCCGTATTTCAGGGCGTCCGGCACGGCCGCGACCATCTTGCCCCAGACGCCGGCGAGGGCGAGGGCGACGAAGACCAGGCCGGAGATGAAGTTCGCGCCGAGGGCGACCTGCCAGGTGTAGCCCATCGTGCCGCAGACGACGACGGCGAAGAAGATGTTGTGGCCCATGGCCGGGGCCTGGGCGATCGGGTAGTTGGCCAGCAGGCCGGTGAGGAGTGTGGCCAGGGCCGAGGCCAGGCACGTGGCGACCATGACCGCTCCCCGATCCATGCCGGTTGCGCCGAGCACGGCCGGCTGGACGAAGATGATGTAGGACATGGTCATGAAGGTCGTCGCCCCGCCGAGGAGCTCGCGCCGGACAGTGGTGTCGTTCTCGGCCAGGCGGAAGGTCCGTTCGAGGAACCCCTTCATGCCTCCCTCCTCCTTGTTTCGGCCCTCCGGGCGCGGGCCGGACGCCCTCGCCTAGTAGCGGACGAGGGTGTGGATATCGACCTCCGGGTGGGCCTTGTGGATCGCCTCGACGCCATTCAGGAACGAAAGCTCGACCACGGCTCCGAAGCCGACGACATCTCCCTTGAGGAGCTTGACGAGATTGATGGCGCTCACCGACGAGGAGCCGGTGGCGATGAGGTCGTCGATGATCAGGACGCGCTGGCCGCAGGCGACGGCGTCCTCGTGCATCTCGAAGTGCTCGACGGCGTATTCGTTCGGGGCCACGACCGAAGCGCATTTGCGCGGCAGCTTGCCTTTCTTGCGGATGACCGTCATGCCGAGGCGGAGCTCCCGGGCCAGGGCCGCGGCGAAGACGAAGCCCCGCGACTCGATGCCGACGAGGATCTCGGGCTGCCGCGTCCGGGCCCAGGCGGCCAGCCGGTCGGTGGCCGCGTTGAAGGCCGCAGCGCTCTGGATGACCGGGACGATGTCCTTGAAGACGATGCCGGGCTTGGGGAAATCGGGGACGTCGAGGATGTAATCCTTGAGATCGATGCTCATTGTGCCCCCTAATTTTATCAAAGGCATAAGATGGGGTCAAACCCCAAAGACGGTGTCAGACCTACCTTTTACCCAAAACGGGTAAAAGGTAGGTCTGACACCGTCCCTAACCCCATCCTGCTATACTGGAAGGGATGGCGACCGATTACACGCTTTATCTCGTGGCGGACGCTGACTACGCGGCCGGGCGCGACCTCCCTGCCCTGGTCAAGGCGGCCGTCGCGGGAGGCGTCACGGTCGTCCAGCTGCGAGGGAAGAGCCTCGCGGGCCGGGCCCTCGTCGAGCTCGGCTTCGAGCTCAGGCGGGTCCTCACCGGGACGGGCGTCCCGCTGCTGGTCAACGACCGCATCGACGTGGCTATCGCCTGCGGCGCCGCCGGGGTCCACCTCGGCCAGGAGGACGTGCCCGTGGTCCTGGCCCGGGCGCTCCTCGGCCCGGAAGGGACGGTCGGCGTTTCGGTCAACACCGTCGAGGAGGCGCGCCGGGCCCAGGCCGAAGGCGCGAGCTATGTCGGGGCCGGGCCCGTCTTCGCCACGTCGACGAAGGAGACCGCGCTCCCGGTCCTCGGCCCGGAGGGCCTCGGCCTGATCAAGCGGGCCGTCGAGATCCCCGTCGTCGGGATCGGGGGCATCGGGCCCAGGAACGCCGCTGAGGTCGCCCGGGCCGGCGCGGACGGGATCGCCGTCGTCTCGGCCATCCTCGGCGCCCCGGACGCCCGGCTCGCCGCGGAGGAGCTCATCACGGCCTACGAACGCCAAGACAAGCTGGAGGGATAGAAAGGAGATGGCCATGAACCGTAAAAGGATCGCAACGGCCGCGCTGGCCGTCATCATGATCGCAGCCCCGGCCCTGGCCGGGATCGGCCGCCCGGCTCCTGCCGCCGCGCCGCAAGGCGACCCGGACCAGGTCCGGAAGATCGAGGACGCGATCCGGGTGCTCCAGGAGATGATGAAGGAGTCGGACAAGAGCATCCCCGTAAGCCTCATCGAGGAATGCGCCGGGATCGCCATCGTCCCCGACGTCATCCGGGCCGGGCTCATCATCGGCGGCCGGCACGGCAAGGGCGTCCTGCTCGTCCGGACGAGATCCGGGGCTTGGAGCGACCCGACCTTCATCGACGTCAAGGGCGGGAGCATCGGCTGGCAGGCCGGGGTCCAATCGGCCGACATCGTCCTCGTCTTCCGGACGCCGCGGAGCCTCGAGAACGTCACCAAGGGCGATTTCACTCTGGGTGCCGATGCCGGCGTCGCGGCCGGCCCCCTCGGGCGCCAGGCCGAGGCCAGCACCGACTCCTCGCTCAAGGCGGAGATCCTGTCCTACTCGCGGAGCCGCGGGCTTTACGCGGGCCTGACCCTTCAGGGCTCGTCGATCCAGCAGGACCGCAAGGCCAACCGGGCCTTCTACGGCACGGACATCTCGCCGGAGGACGTTCTCGCGGGCAAGGCGGCTTCGGTGCCGGAGGTCGTAGCCAAGCTCAAAGCCGCGCTGGCCGAGGCGGTAAAGAAATAGCGCCTAGTCTTCGACCGTGATGCGGCGCTCGTCGCCGCCGCCGGCCGGCTCGATCGCGACCCGGATGCCGTCGAGGCGAAGCGACCGAGGCAGCCTCTCGGCCCATTCGACGACGACGATCCCCTCCCCCAGGAAGTCCTCCCAGCCCAGGTCGAGGATATCGGCCTCGCGCTCGAGCCGGTAGAGGTCGACGTGGAAAACGCGGCACCGGCCCTCGTAGATGTTGACCAGGGTGAACGACGGGCTCGAGACGCGGTCGGTCGCGGCGACGCCGGCCCCGGCCGCGAGGCCCTTGGCGAAGACCGTCTTGCCGGCCCCGAGCTCGCCGGTGAGGAGGACGACCTCCCGGCCCTTGAACCCGGCGGCCATCCGGCGGGCCAGCTCGAAGGTCTCCTCTTCGGAGCGGGTCGTGACGACCGTCTTGCCGCTCACGCTCACGCCGCTTTCCCCTCCTCGGCCAGCGCCCTCAGCGCCGCCGGCAGGTAGCGGACGATATCGCCGGCCACGAGCGCCTTCTCGCTGAGCGTCTCGGCGGCGATATCGCCGGCCAGGCCGTGGACGTAAACGGCCGCGAGGACCGCCCCCGCGACATCCTTCTCCTGGGCCAACTCGGACGCGATCATGCCCCCAAGGACATCGCCCATGCCTCCGGTCGCCATGCCGGGGTTCCCCGTCGGGTTGACGAAGACGCGGCCGTCGGCGCCGACGGTGAGGGTCCGGTAGCCCTTGAGGACCACGGTGACACCGTGTTTCGCCGCGAACTCGGGCACGAGCTCGAGGCGATGGCGGAGGACCTCGTCATTCGAGCGCCCAACGAGCCGGGCGAACTCGCCGGGATGGGGCGTCAAAACGACCGGCCCGGCCATCCGGCGGAGGACCTCGAGCTTCGAGGCGACGATGTTCAGCCCGTCGGCGTCGATGACGCAGGGCCCCTTGATCTTCGGGAGCAGGCCGAGGACGAAGGCCGCGGTCGAGGCGTTCGTCGTGAGCCCCGGCCCGATGAGGACCGCGTTCTTCCCCTTGAGCACGGCGACGGCGCGGTCGAGGGCCCCGGCCGCGATCGTATGCTCGGGCGTCTCGGCGAGCGGCTCGGTCATGAGCTCGGCCATGCTCCGGGCGATCGACGGCAGGACCCCGACGGCCGTGGCCACTGTGACCAGCCCGGCGCCCATGCGCAGGGCGGCCCGTCCCGCGAGCGCCGCCGCGCCCGATTTGCCGACCGACCCGGCGACGACGAGGACATGGCCATACGTGCCCTTGTGGGTATCCTTTTTCCTCTTGGCGAAGAACGGCGTGACCCGTCCCTCTTCGACCCACTCGAGCTTGAGCGCCGGATCGTCGAAAAGCGCCGGCGGGATGCCGATCGGGGCCACGACGAGCTCGCCGACCCGCTCGGCCGCCGGCGGGAAGATGTGGGCGACCTTGGGCGCGGCCAGGGTCACGGTCAGATCGGCCCGGACCGAAGGCCCGATCGTCTCGAACGTGTCGGCCGAGAGGCCCGACGGGATGTCCACGGCGACCTTGAACGCCTTGGATCTGTTGATGTCCTCGACAACGGCGGCGTAGAGGCCCTCGAGCGGTTTGTCGAGCCCCGTCCCGAAGATCGCGTCGACGACGACCGAAGCGTGGAAGACGTCGACCCGCGCCTCTTTCCATTCGGCGGGCGTCCGGACCTCGGTCACGGACAGGCCCATCTTGAGGACCACGGCCAGATTGACCGCCGCGTCGCCCTTGACCTCATCCTTCGCCGCGAGAAGCAGCACCTCGGGCTGGCCGCCCAAATTGGCCAGGTGCCTGGCCACGACGAACCCGTCCCCCCCGTTGTTCCCCTTCCCCGCGACGACGACGACCCTTTTCCGGGCCAGGTCCTCGAACCGGGTCCGGAGCGCCCGGACGACCCCCAACCCGGCGTTCTCCATCAGCACGGTCCCCGGGATGCCGAGCCCTTCGATGGCGGCCCGGTCGACGCGCCGCATCTCCTCGGAGGTCAGGATCTTCATGGTTGCTCTCCGCCTCTCGCCGCGATTTTAGCATAATCTCCAATGTCCCGGAATTCCCACCGTCGTGCCCCCAACGGGCAGTTTGATTGACACGGGTTCTTTCCCTGTGTTAGGTAATACCAGACCGATCGGAGATAACCGACGTGACCGAACCTCGCAAGACCCCATCCTTGGTAAGCAAGACCCCCTGGCAGCTCTACCTGGTCCTGCTCCTCTTGGCCGCGGCCATCGCCGTGGGCTTCCTGGTCCCGACCCGCATCCGCCCGTTCATGGCCGGCGCATTCGTCTTCCTCTGCGGCGCCCTGCTCATGCTTCTCTGGCGCCTGGCCGTCTCGACCCAGGAACACCTCGAGCGGACCAAGTGGGACGAGGCCAACGCGAACATGGACGAGTTCATCGGCCAGCTGATCAACGTCATGCCCAACCCGGCGTTCTTCAAGGACACCGGAGGCATCTACCGGGGCACCAACGCCGGCTTCGAGAAGCTCCTCGGCCTCGATAAGAAGGACATCATCGGCAAGGCCATCGGCGACGTCGCCCCGTCCGAGATCGTCGCCCTGCACCTCGAACACGACCAGGCCCTCCTGGCCAACCCGGGCTACCAGATCTACGAGGCCCCGCTGCAGGCCTGGGACGGACCGCACCAGATCATTTTCATCAAGTCGACGTACCAGCGGCCCGACGGCCGGATCGGCGGCATCATCGGCATCCTCAAGGACCTGACCCAGCGCCTGCGCGCGGAGGAGGAGCTGGAACAGCTGCGGAAGTTCAGCGACAGCACGGTCCAGACGATGACCGAGGGGCTCGTCCTGACCGACTCCGAGGGCAAGTTCACGTTCGTCAACCCCGCCGCGGCCCGGATGCTCGGCTATATGCCCTCTGAGATGGTCGACCGGGACGTCCTCTCCTTCATCCCCAAGGACCAGCGTCCGATCGTCAAGCGCGAGGACGAGAAGCGGGCCAAGGGCATCTCCGACCGCTACGAGCTCGTCTTCCAGCACAAGGACGGCCATCGCCGCACGTTCCTCGTGAGCGGCGGGCCGCGCGTCCAGAGCGCCCAGTTCGCCGGGACTCTCGCCGTCCTGACCGACATCACCGAGCGCAAATCGCTGGAGGAAGAGATCAAGGCCCTGTCGCTCCGGGACCAGCTGACGACCTTGTACAACCGGCGTGGCTTCCTGACCCTCGCCGAGCAGCAGCTCAAGACGGCCAACCGGCTGCAGAAGAAGCTCGCCGTCCTCTATCTCGACATGGACGACCTCAAGCGGATCAACGATACCGGAGGGCACAAGATCGGCGACCGGGCCCTCGCGGAGATGGCCTTCATCCTGAAGAAGAGCTTCCGCGACGCCGACATCGTCGGCCGCCTCGGCGGGGACGAGTTCTCCGTCCTGGCCATGGAGACGAACCGGCCCCTCGAACCCGACCTCCTGGTCCGGCGGCTCCGGGAGAAGCTCGATCTCTTCAACGCCCGCTCGTCCGCGGAGGCCGGCTTCAGGCTGGCCGCGAGCGTCGGGGTCTTCACCCGCGGCCCCGAAGACCCGGTCACCATCGAGGAGATGTTGAGCCGGGCCGACATGCTCATGTACGAGGAGAAGAAAGCCAAGAAGGGCGGCGACGCCGGGAAGCCCCCCGGACCGTCCAAATAGCCCGCCGCCCCCCCTTCCCGGCCTTGTGTCGGCCGGGCGTTTGTGCTAATAATTGGAGGTTCCATTTTGTCGAACCTCGAGGAGGAATGATGGCTATCCGTATAGGGATCAATGGTTTCGGTCGCATCGGCCGGAACATGCTGCGGGCGTCCTTCAACGATCCGGCGATCGAGTACGTGGCCGTGAAAGACATCACCGACGCCAAGACCCTGGCCCACCTGCTCAAGTACGACTCCGTCCTGGGGACCTTCAAGGAAGACGTCAAGGCGACCGAGGATTCGATCGTCGTCAACGGCAAGAAGATCCGCGTCCTGGCCGAGAAAGAGGTCGGGAAGCTCCCCTGGAAGGACCTGGGCGTCACCGTCGTCATCGAGTCGACCGGCAAGTACACCAAGCGCCCCGACGTCATCCAGCACATCGAGAAGGGCGGCGCCGCGAAGGTCATCGTCTCCGCCCCGGCCACCGACCCGGATACGACCCTCGTCCTGGGGGTCAACGAGAAGACCTACGACCCGGCCAAGCACCATGTCATCTCCAACGCCTCCTGCACGACCAACTGCCTGGCCCCGGTGGTCAAGGTCCTCCACGACGTCTTCGGCATCGAGCGGGGCTTCATGACGACCGTCCACGCCTACACGAACGATCAGAAGATCCTCGACGCGCCGCACAAGGACCTTCGCCGGGCCCGGGCCGCGGCCGTGTCCCAGATCCCGACGACGACCGGCGCGGCCAAGGCCGTGGGCCTGGTCATGCCCGAGCTCAAGGGCAGGATCGACGGTTTCTCGGTGCGCATCCCGACGCCGGACGTCTCCCTCGTCGATTTCGTAGCGGTGCTCAAGAAGGCCACGACGGCCGAGGACATCAACGCCGCCTTCAAGGCCGCCGCGTCCGGGCCTCTCAAGGGCATCCTCGGCGTCACGGACGAGCCCCTCGTCTCCTGCGATTTCCTGGGCGATCCGCGCTCGGGCATCGTCGACCTGCTCTCGACCAAGGTCATCGACGGCACCCTGGCCAAGGTCATCGCCTGGTACGACAACGAGTGGGGCTACTCCTGCCGTCTCGTCGACCTGGCCAAGTACATCGCCAAGTGAGGCGGGCATGAACTTCGTCACCGATCTCGACGTCAAGGGCCAGCGCGTCTTCCTGCGCGTCGACTTCAACGTGCCTCTCGACGACACCGGCGCGATCCGCGACGACAACCGGATCAGGGCCTCTCTCCCGACCATCAACTGGCTGCTCGAGCGCGGCGCGCGCCTCATCATCGCCTCTCACCTCGGCCGCCCCAAGGGCAAGCCCGACCCGAAGATGAGCCTGGCCCCGGCCGCCAAACGGCTGGCCGAGCTCATCCCCTACCAGGTCGCCATGGCCCCCGACGTCATCGGCGACGAGGTCCGGCGCCTCAAGGCCGGCCTGGGCGAGGGCGAGGCCCTCGTTCTCGAGAACGTCCGGTTCTACAAGGAAGAGGAAAAGAACGATCCGGCCTTCGCCGCCCAGCTGGCCGAGGGCATCGACGTCTTCGTCAACGACGCCTTCGGCTCGAGCCACCGGGCCCACGCCTCGGTCGTCGGCATCGCCGACCACGTCCCGGTCAAGGCGGCCGGCTTCCTGATGAAGAAGGAAGTGGGCTACCTGAAGAAGGCCGTGCACACGCCGGTCAAGCCCTATATCGCCATCCTCGGCGGGGCCAAGGTCTCCGACAAGATCGAGATCATCGAGAGCCTTCTCGGCAAGGCCGACCATATCCTCATCGGCGGGGCCATGGCCTACACCTTCCTCAAGGCCCAGGGGCTCGGCGTCGGCACGTCGCTCGTCGAGGACGACCAGAGCGAGGTCGCGCTGGTCATCCTGGACAAGGCCCGGCAGAACGCGGTCAGCTTCCATCTGCCCCAGGACCACGTCCTGGCCAAGGCCGCCGTGGCCGGGACCGAGACGAAGATCGTCGAGCATCTGCCCTTCCCCGAGGACATGATGGGCGTCGACATCGGGCCCAAGACCGTGGCCGCTTACGCCAAGGTCATCGCCACCGCGAAAACGATCTTCTGGAACGGGCCCATGGGCATCTTCGAGATCGAGGAGTTCGCCAAGGGCACGATCGGCATCGCCCAGGCCGTGGCCGCGTCGGGCGCGGTCTCGATCGTCGGCGGCGGAGATTCGGTCGCCGCAGTCAAGAAGGCCGGGGTCAAGGACAAGATCAGCCACATCTCGACGGGCGGCGGGGCCTCGCTCGAATACGTCGCTTACGAAACGCTGCCCGGCATCACCGCGCTGGAAAAATAGATGACCCGCAAACGCCGCCGCCCGTTCGTCGCGGGCAACTGGAAGATGCACCTCACGCTGGCCGAGGCGCGCGAGCTCGCCCGGCGCGTCGCCGGGGCGGCGCCGGGGCTTGCGGAAAGCACCGTCGTTCTCGCGCCGCCCTTCACGTCGCTCGCCGCCGTCGGCGAGGCCCTGGCCGGGTCAGCCGTGGGGCTGAGCGGACAGGACCTCTACTGGGAGGATAAGGGCGCGTTCACCGGAGAGGTTTCGGGCCCCATGCTCAAGGACGCCGGGGCCGCCTTCGTCATCATCGGCCATTCCGAGAGGCGCCAGTTCTTCGGGGAGACCGACGAGACAGTCAACCGGAAGGTCCGGGCGGCCCTGCGGACCGGCCTTTCCCCGATCGTCTGCGTCGGGGAGGTCCTCGCGGAGCGGGAGTCCGGCCAGACCATCGCCCGGGTGGGCCACCAGCTGGCTCTCGGTCTCGAGAGCGTCCCCGGGGAGGATATGGGGCGGGTCATCATCGCTTATGAACCCGTTTGGGCCATCGGAACGGGGAAAACGGCCTCTCCGGCCCAGGCGGAGGAGGTCCACGGCCATATCCGGGGCCGGCTCCAAGATGCCTATGGAAATGCCGGGGCCGGTTGTGCTATAATTTACGGCGGTTCGGTGAAGCCGGCCAATTCCTACGCGCTGTTCCGGGAAGAGAACATCGACGGATTTTTGGTCGGAGGAGCTTCGCTCGACGCCGATGGGTTCATCGGCATCGTCCAGGAGGCTCTCCGAGCCTACAGGGAAGAAAAGTGACAACGCTAATCATCATTCTCCACGTCATCGTTTGTCTGATCCTGATCTTCGCCGTCCTGCTGCAATCGGGCAAGGCGGCGGACCTGGCCGGGGCCTTCGGCGGCGGCGGCAGCCAGACCGCCTTCGGGTCCCGCGGCAACGCCACGCTGCTCTCCAAGCTGACGACGGCGTCGGCCATCCTATTCATGCTGACATCGCTCGGGCTCTATATCCTGTCCGGCAAGGAAGGCTCGTCCGTCGTCGGCAACGAGAAGGCGCCCGCCCAGGTGCCGGCCCAGACGGCCGCGCCCGCGCCGGCCAAGCCCGAGGACAAGACCGCGACGACGGCGCCGGCGACCACGACCGAGCAGAAGACAGAGGCCCAAAAGCCGGCCGCGACGCCGCCCGAGAAGAAATAGTCCCCTTGATGCCGAAGTGGTGGAATTGGCAGACACGCTAGCTTGAGGGGTTAGTGCCCGCAAGGGTATGGGGGTTCGAGTCCCCCCTTCGGCATTCTACAACTCCTTCGATCCGGTCCGCTGGCCGCCTCTACGACCGGCTGGCCGCCCAGAGGGCGAAGCTGCTCTCGTCCGCCGCCCCGACCGTCCGTCCCCTCTCCGTGTTCTTGTGGACGATGACGAAGGTCGGCACCCCCTGGACCCCGAACTCCCGGGCCAAGTCCGGGTGGTACTCGACGTTGATCCGGATGACCACGATCTCCCCGGCCCGCCGGGCGGCCAGGCGTTCCAGCACCGGGTGCATCAGGTGGCAAGGCCCGCAGGTCGTCGAATAGAAATCCGCCAGCACGGGCAGGACGGAGTTCCGGAACAGATTGACGATCCCCTCGGCGCCGGGCTCCAGGACTTCCCCCGGCTCAGGGAGCGGGGACTTGCACCGGCCGCAGAGGACCGTCTTGCCGCGGGCCGCGACGGGGAAATTGTTGGTCGTGCCGCACGTGCCGCAGCTGACCTTGATCTTGTCCTGCTCTTCGGCCATATCCCCTCCCCTACTTCTTGATCGGGTACGGCGGGATGGGCGGGAGCTCACGGCCCTTCGTCTTCAGCTCCTCGAGCGCCACCTCGATCCCCTTGTTGAGCTGATCGTCGACGCCGGCGAACTCGCGGGCCGGGTCGTTATCGACGACGATGTCGGGCTCGACGCCGATGCCCTCGATGATCCAGCCCTGGCCGTCCGGGCTGTACGGGGCGAACTCGGGCTTGTTGAGCGAGCCGCCGTCGAGCAGCGGCAGGGTGCCGCGGATGCCGACGACGCCGCCCCACGTGCGCTTGCCGATGAGCTTGCCGAGCTTGAGGGTCTTGAACCGGTAGGGGAAGATATCGCCGTCGGAGGCCGAGAACTCGTCGCAGAGGCAGACCTTCGGGCCGAGGAAGACCGCGCCGGGATCGGCGACGGGGCCCTGGTTGCGGGCCATCTCGACCATGACCATCTCCCGGACCAGCCGGTCGATGATCATCGGCGAGACGTTGCCGCCGCCGTTGCCGCGGACGTCGATGATCAGCGCTTTCTTGCGCAGCTGCGGGTAGAAATGCTTGACGAACTCGTTCAGGCCCTCGGCGCCCATGTCCGGGATGTGGATGTAGCCGACCCGGCCGCCGGTGGCCTTGTCGACCTTGGCGATGTTCGCCTCGACCCAATCGTTGTAGTACAGGGCGTTCTCGGTCTCGACGGGCACGACGACGACCTCGCGGGCGCCCTTGCCGTCCGCGGCCGGCGCGATCTTGAGCGTGACCTGTTTGCCGGCCTTGTTGTAGAGGGCCTCGCCGAGGACGGCGGACGGCGCGAGCGTGCGGCCGTCGACGGCCACGATGTACTCCCCTTCCTTGACGTTGACGCCGACCTCGGTCAGGGGCGAGCGCGCGCCGCGGTCCCAGTTCTGGCCCTTGAGGATGCGGTCGATCTTAAAAGCGCCCGTCCGGGGGTCTTGTGTGAGCCTGGCCCCGAGCATCCCGACCCGGACCGTCGGGGCGGACGGCATCTCCCCGCCGCCGACATAGGTGTGGCCGGAGCTGAGCTCGCCGATGAGCTCGCCGATAACGTAGGTCAGGTCGGCCCGGTGGTTGACGGCCGCGGCCAGGGGCTTGTAGCGCAGGCGCAGGGCGTCCCAATCGACGCCGTGCATGTTGGGGGCGTAGAAGAACTCCTTCATCTGCCGCCAGCACTCCTCATAGATCTGGTCCCACTCCAGACGGCGGTCCAGGGCGACTTCCATCCCCGAGAGATCGAGCTTCGACTCGATCTTGACCGGCGCCTTGGGCAGGTCGACGATGCCGTAGGCGCGGTCCATCTGCACGAGCATCTTCTTGCCGTCGGCCGAGACCTCGTAGCCCTGGACCTTGCCCAGGTCCGTTTCCTTGAGCCCGGCGAGGTCGTAAAGCATCAGGGACGGCGCGTTCTCGAGAGGCTTGAAACGGCCGTAGTAGACGGAATCGCCAGTCGCGAAGATCTGGCCGTAGTTGGCCGTCTCGATGGGCAGGGCGACGATGCGGTCCGTAAGGCCGTCGATGTCCACCTTGACGACCGGCACGGCCTCCGGCTCGGCCTTGGCTGCGGGCTTCTCGGCCGGCTTCGCGGGCTTGGCCGCCGGTGCGGCCGCCTTTTCGGGCTTCGCCGCCACCTCGTCGCTCTTCGGGGCGAAGGGGGACTTGGTGTCCTTGGCCAGGGTCACGAAGTAGACCCGGGACATGGCGAGATAGGCGTGGTCCCATTCGGTCTGGCTGAAGACGGGATTGAAGTCGCGGTCGGAGACGAAGAAGAGGAATCTCCCGTCCCGGCTGAAGGACGGGTCGGCGGAGTTGTACCAGGTATCGGTCACGGCGACCGCTGTCTTGGTGTCGAGCGAATAGAGATAGACCCGGTTCGGGGTCTCGACCTCGGGAAAGCCGTACGCGATCCAGCGGCTGTCGGGCGACCAGCCGAACTGGACGATCTCGCCGGCCTTGGCCGTGGCGGCGACGGTGACGGCCTTGGTGGCCACGTCGACGAACGAGAGCCGGAGCATCTTGTCGTTCCAGAGGATCTTCGAGCCGTCGGGCGACCAGAGAAGTTGATACTTGTAGGTGTCGCCGCCCGTCGTGAGCTGGCGCGGCTCGCCCGTACCGTCCTGGTTCAGGAGCCAGATCTCCTCCGTGCCGCTCCGGTCCGAGATGAAGGCGATGGTCCGGCCGTCGGGCGACCACTTGGAGGCGCGCTCGTGGATGCCCGGGGTTTGGGTCAGATTGCGGGTGTTGCCGTACTTGGCCGGGACGGTGAAGATGTCGCCGCGGGCGCCGAAGAGGGCCCGCTGGCCGTCAGGACCGATCTCGTAGTTGGTGATGTTGCGCTCGACCTTGACGACCTTGCCGCGGCCCGAGACCATGTCGTCGGCGACGACGACCGGCACGCGCGTCGTCTTCTCGGAGGCGAGGTCGAAGAGATAGAGGAAGCCCCCGTTCTCGAAAACGATGTGGTTCGGCCCGAGCGAGGGGAACTTGATGTCGAACTCGGTGAAATCGGTCAGCTTGCGGGTGGCCTTGGTCGCGAGGTCGTAGACGTAGAGGTTCATCCTTTTCGCCTCGTCACGGTCGGAGACGAAGTAGATCCGGTCGCCGCTCCACATGGGGATGATGTCCAGGGCCGGGTTGGCGGTGATGTTCTCGATCTTCTTGGTGGCGAAGTCGTAGATCCAGACGTCGTCGGCCATGCCGCCCCGGTAGCGCTTCCAGGTCCGGAACTCGCGGAAGATACGGTTGTAGGCGAGCTTCGAGTCGTCGGGCGAGAAAGAGCAGAAGCCGCCGCGCGGGAGCGGCAGCTCCTCGGGCGTGCCACCGTCCTTGGGGACGAGGTAGAGCTGGCCGTTGAAATCGTTCCATTCGGCCATGCGCGAGCGGAAGACGATGCGGCGGCCGTCGCGGGCCCAGCCCATGACCAGGTTGTTCGGGCCCATGCGGTCGGAGATGTCGTCTCGGGTGAGCGAGGGGGTGTAGGTCAGGCGCTTGGGGACGCCGCCCTCGGCCGGGATGAGATAGACCTCGCGGTTGCCGTCGTACTCGCCGGTGAAGGCGATCGAGGCGCCGTCCGGGGAGAAGCGGGGAAAGGCCTCGAAGCCGTCGGCGAACGAGGTCAGCTTGCGGGCGACGCCGCCGGCGATGGGCACGGTGTAGAGGTCGCCGGCGTAAGTGAAGACGACGGCGTCCTTCGAGACCGTGGGGAAGCGCAGGACGCGCGCTTCCTGCGGCCCGAAGGACAGGGTCGTCAGGGTGAGCATCAGGGCAACGAGGACGACGGCGCGGACAGCTTTCATCGGACCTCCTCGGCGGCGCGGCGTGGCGCGGCCGCTTACTTGAACCTTGTTTTGAGCATGATCGCCTTCCGCTTGTCTTCGGGAAAGCGCTCGATCGCATAACGCAGGGTCGTCCGGGGAATGGCCGGGCCGTGCTTCAGGAGGAATTTCTCGAGGCGGACGGCATCGGCCTTGCCGGCCTCCCGGAGCAGCCAGCCGTTGGCCTTCTCGACGAGGTCGTCGTCGGCCGTAAAGACCGAGGCCGAGATCGCGTAGACCGCCGGGAGGAACTCGGGCTTGCGGGCCAGCTTGATGAACGAGACGAGGGAAGCCCGCTTGACCCAGCGGTTGGGATGGCCGGCCCAGGACTTGATCCTCTCGACATAGGCCGGGTAGCGCTCGAGGAAGGCGCCCAAGCCTTCCGCGCAGAACGTGTCGACCGAGGCCCAATTGTCGAGCCTGTCGGCGGCGAGCCAGGCCTTGGCCCGGGCGAAGAGCGCCGGCGTGAAAGACCTCTTGAACCGGTTGAGGACGAGGGTGCCGATCGCTTTGGCCTCCAGCTCGGGATCGCGGACGAGGATATCGCAGAGCTCGATCGCGTCGTCGACGGTCCAGTCCGCCTTGACCCGGCCATAGAGCTCGGCCGCCAGGGCATGAACGTCGGCGGCGGCCAGGCCGTAGGACTTGATGCTGTGCTTGAAATACCGTTCCGCGCCGCGGGCCTTGACCGGGTCGGCCTTGGCCCGGAGCGCCCGGCGGGCCGCCTGGGCGATATCCCGCGGCCGCGGCTTTTCCGGCATGATGGGCCCTCCTCCGTTCCGGTCGATATGCCTCGATTCTAGGCCCTCGGGCCCCTAAAATCAAACCAAGAAGAAGGGGTCAAACCTTAAATTCTTCAATTTCAGATTTCATCAACAAGATGGGTGCCTGAACAAGAGGGTCCCAGGTCTGCATAATGCATAAACCCGGGACGTTCCAAGAAGAAAATTGAACAATTTAGGGTCTGACCCCTTCCTAAAGGCGGGAGAGGATGGAGTTGGAGACGAGGAGCTTGTCGGGGGGGATGCGGAGCCGGTCGCCGGTCCGGACGAGCAGCGCTTCGGCCGCGAGCTCGTCGATCGCCCGCCCGCAAAGCGCGAATAGGTCGACCCCGAACCGCCGGCCGAGCGCAGCCGCATCGACCCCTTCGACGAGCCTGAGTCCGAAAACCAGGGCCTCCCGGGCGGCGCCGGCCGGGTCGAGCTCGACGACCTCGTCCCGTGGCGCCTCTCCCCTCCCGAGGGCCTCCGACCAGGCCGCGAGCGATGGCTTATTCGACCAGCGCCTCAGGCCGACATGCGAGCAGGCCGAAGGGCCCAGCCCGTAGAAGGGCTCGTAGCGCCAGTACTTGAGGTTATGGCGGCACTCCTTGCCCGGGCGGGCGAAGTTCGAGATCTCGTACTGCCGGAGCCCGGCGGCCTCGAGAGCGTCCCTGATCCTCAGGAACGTCTCCACCGACGCGGCCTCGTCGACCGGGCGACGGCGCAGGACATCCTCGAAGGGCAGGCCCTCGACGTTCTCCAGAAAATAGACGGAGACGTGATCCGGCTCCAACCCGATCAGGGTCCGGACCGTCCCATCGGCGCTTTCCGGCGTTTCCCCCGGGATCCCGGTCATCAGATCGACCGCCAGAGCCCCGAATCCCGCCCTGCGCCCGGCCCGGCAGAACGCCAGGGCCTCGTCCGCCGAATAGGGGCGGCCGAGCGTCTGGAGCACGCCGTCGTCAAAGGATTGGACGCCGACGCTCAACCGGGTGACGCCCGCGTCCCGCCAGCCGCCGAGAAAGCCCTCCCTTCTTCCGCCGGGATTGGCTTCGAGGGTGAACTCGGCGATATCGGCCGCGAATCGGCCCTCGGCGAGGCCGCGAACGGCCGCGACCTCATCAGGCCCCAAAAGCGAAGGCGTCCCTCCGCCGATATAGAGCGTATCGAAACAAAGGCCGGGGGTCTCGCCCAGGCCGTCCGCCGCGCCCGCCTCCTTCTTCAATCCTTCCCGCCAGGCCCGAAGCCCCGCCCCTGTCAGGCCCTCGCTCGCGAAGTGGCAATAGGGACACTTCGACACGCAGAAGGGGAAGTGGATATAGAGGCCGGCTCTCAGCTCTTTTCCTCGTACCCGACGGCCGCGTAGTACATGGCCCGGTCGAAGAAGACGAGGACCCGGTGTTGGAGGTCTAGGGCTTGGTAAAGGTCCAGGGCGGTGTCCAGCAGGCCCGCGGCCTGGATCTTGGTCCACAGGAGGCGCCGGATGTGGCAAAGCGAAAGCACGATCTCCGAGAACGGGAACCCCTCCCGGCGCCTCTGGCGGCCCAGGGCCGTCCAGTAGCTGCGGACCTCCTCCTTGGTCGTCTCGTGGGAGACCCACTTGCCGAGCTGGCTGTAGACCCGATAGGCCCTCTTGTAGATCTCCTTCTGATCGAACCCTTGGTAGCTGGGCATGCGGGGGTCGCGGCGGATGTCCTCGACGTAGCTCGTCGTCAGCTCGTCCGCGTTGACCTCGATGAGGTCGACCAGCTTGCGGGACGCGGTGGTCTCGAAAAAGTGGTCCTCACCCGAATCCAGCAATTCTCCCCTCCCTGGGAAAAACCTACCACGCGCCCCTCATCCTGTCAATAAAAAAAAACCCCTTCGGAGGCCCGAAGGGGGTTTGAGGAAGATCGAAACCAGGGAGTCTCGGCCCTATTACTTTTTCTTCATCGGGCAATCGGCGCAGGCGGATTCCGCGGGCGCCTTGATCCCGGTCGCGGCGGCCGGGGCCGGGGTCGCAGCCGCGGCTTCCTTCATCTTCTTCATCATGGCGATGTGCTCGGCCATATGGACTTGGATGGCCTTGACGACCTCGGGGTCCTTCGACGTGACCTTGAGGGCCGCCCCGTCCTTCGTGTTCTCGACGGAGACCTCGATCTTATCGCCGTAGAGCCTGCTGAGCTGGGCGAGACCGGGGGCGGCCATCATCGGACGGCCGGCCATCATGCCCCTATGTCCCATACGGCCCATCCGGCCCTGCATCATCATGCCCTGGCCCATCATCGGCTGATGCTGCATCATGCCCATCTGCCCCCCCATCATGCCCTGGCCCATCATACCCATGTGGCCCGTCTGCCCGGCGGGCGCCGCGGCGCCCTGCTGGGCCTTGAGGTATTTCTCGGGCTCCTTGGCGAAGGCGTCCTTGCAGCCGGTGCTGCAGAAGTAATAGGTGGTGCCCTTGAAGTCGTAGGTCGCCTTGGCGTTAGCCTTGACCACGGTCATGCCGCAGACCGGGTCGACGGCCTTATCGGAGCTCTGCTGCTGGGCGGCGAGGCCGAGAGCGACGACGACGGCCAGGGCGGCCATGAGCGCGATCATACGGATGTTCTTTTTCATGTTGCCTCCTGAACTTCTTTAAAGTATATCGGAAAGGTCGGAAAAACACAAGCGCCCCCTCGATGGCTTATAATGTTAATGTTGCCCACGAGAATCCGTGAGAGGCTCCGGCCGGAACGAACGGCCAGGCGACGGGCGGGGGTGGCCCTGGCCGCCGGGCTCTTCGCCCTGGTGGTCTTTGCCTCGACCCCAGCCCAGGAGGGGCGGAGACAGGGCGAACCCGGGGCCTCCCGGCTTCTGCGCGAGATCCGGGACGAGGTCGCGGCGCTCCCCCGCTACCCGGGCGAGGACCTCGCCCGGGGCGAGTTCTTCCTGGGCGAAGGGGACGACGATACCAACAAGACCCACGCGGTGGGCATCCTGGTCGAGGATGGTGAAGGGGCCGGGACCCGGCGCCTGACGATCGTCGTCAGCCGGCTCGAACCGGCCCGCGACGACCCCCATGTCAAGTTCACCCGGGACGCCAGAACATTGGTTTGCGAATTCGCCGGGGACGGCGTCGAGCTCATCCGCTCGGATTATTCGACGACGGAGCTCGAGAAGCTCCTCCCGGTCATCTTGAAGGCCGTCCTCGACAAAAAGGCCCTGCTTAAGAAACGGACATCACCTCTCTAGGCGGCGAGCGAATTTGCCTGGAAGATCCCCGTAGCGGAGGGGGGCCCACCGAAGGTGGGGGAACCGTCGGGACTGGTTCCCAGAGGGTCCGGGGAGCTAGAGGCGAATCGCGAGCAAAGCCGCAGAGAGGAATTACTTTCCTTTAAGGATCGAGATCAGGGTCTCGAGGGCCCGCGGGTCGTCGCACTCCCCCAGCCAAAAGACGGCCTTCTTGCGGACGCGCGGGTCCGGGTGCGTCTTGGCCAGCTTGATGAGCGGCTCCACGCCGCCGTTATCGGGCAATTGCGAGAGGGCGAACACGGCGTGCTCCTGGATCTCGATATCGCCGTCCTTGCGGGCGAATTCCTCGAGGGCCGGTCCGGCCTTCTCCGAGGCCATCTGGCCGATCCATAAGACGGCCTGCTTGCGGACATCCATGAGCTCGGCCCCGCGGGCCAGGGCGATGAGCTCGTCGACGGCGGCCGGGAGCTCGACCTGGCTGATGGCGAAGACCGCGCCCTCGCGGACGTCCTCGGACCTGTCGGAGCGGGCCGCCCGGGCGAGGATCCGCAGGCCTTCGTCGTCGTTCTGCTGGCCGATCCAGAAGGCCGCGTCCTTTCGCAGGTCGTCCGGATCACCGCCGCCTAATACCCCGGCGAGGAACGGCACGACCAGGGCGGGGGTCCCGTGGCAGCCGGCCGCGGCGAGCAGGCCGTCGCGGGCCTCTCCGTCCTTGCTTCCTGCATAGAGCTTTTTGACCAGGGCCAGGCTTTCGGCGTCCTGGGCCTTGCCCAGCCAGTAGAGCGGGAGCGCCTCGAAATCGAAGCTCAGGTCGAGGTTCGACAGGCCGACCTCGGCCAGGACCCGCGGCCGCCCGGGCTTATAGCGCAGGAAGATCCCGATCTCCTTCAGGACCTTCTTCTCCGGCTTCCCCTTCTTGTCGAGCTCATCGAGGACGGCCTTGGCCGCCTCGCGCACACCGTCCCCGCTTTCGGGAGCCGCCGGAAGGAGCTTCTGGCCGGTCAGGACCTCGGCGACGGTCGGCTCCTTCGCCCGGCTGCCGCCGCGAAAGGACCCGATATGGGAATTCTCGTCCATGAGCCGGTCGACGGCATAACCGATCCAGACCGCCTCGGCCTGGCCCGGCTTCGAGGCCTCGTCGAGCGCCCAGGCAATTCTTGCCTCGAGGGCCGCCGCTTCGGACGAGGGCCGGGCGATCCGGCTCGGCGGCCGGTTGGCCCGGCCTTCGGCGGCGGCCAGGCCGGCCGCGGCGATGATGACGGCCACAACGAAGATCTGGGGGCGGCGCACGGCGGTGCTCCCTGGTTGGTCCCGCCGCCCTAGTCCGCCCTCTTCTCGATGATCTCGAGGAGGGCGGCCTTGGCTTTGGGCGTTCCGATCTCGCCGAGGGCGGTGATCGCGGCTTTGGCCATCCGAGCGTCCTTGCCCTTGGCCACTTCGACCAGGATCGGAACGGCCTCGTCGCTCTTGGTCTCGCCCAGGCTGATGAGGGCCATCTCCCGCATCTCGCGATCCGTCTCCGATTTGATGATCTCGCTGAGGACCTTGACCGAGCGCCCGCCCTCCTCGTCCATGAGGGACATGAGGACGGCCTTGCGGGCCCGCTCGGATTTGGCGTTCTTCATGATGTCGAGAAGGACGTCCTGGCCGACCTCCTCCTTGATATCAGCCAGGGCGAAGACGGCCATTTGGGCGACCTCTTCGTCCGTGCTGGTCAGGGCCGCCTTGACGAGCGCGTCCTTGGCTTCGACGCCGCCGTGCTCGCCCAGGGCCATCAGCGCGGTCCGCCGCAACTCCTCATCGGTGGCCGTGGCCAGGACGTCCTTGAGGATGGCCAGGGACTCCCGGCCTTCGATCTCGGCGATCTGGAACAGGGCCGCCCGGGCCAGCTCCTTGTCCGTCTCCTTGAGGACGATGTCCTTGAGCAGGGGCAGGGATCGGACGTCGTCGCGGTCGATCAGGGAGAAGAGGGCGGCCTGGCGGATCTCCTTGTCCTTGGCCTCTTTCAGGATCTTGCGCAGGGCGGCCGTAGCCTCCGGGCCCTCGATCTCGTTGAGCGCGAATGCGGCCGTTCGGGCCATCTCCTGGTCGGGGTCTGTCAACGCGACTTGAGAGAACAAGGCGACCAGCCCCGGCTCTTCGGTCTCGGCCAGAGCGAAGAGGACGTGCCGCCGGATCTCCACATCGGCCTTCGAGGCCAGGACCTCCTTCAAGACCTGGACGGATTCCGGGCCGCCTTTCTCGCCGACGGCGAAGAGGGCCGAGCGGCGGATCTCCGGGTCGGCTTCGCGGGTCGCGATATCGCGGAGCTTGGCGAACGCCTCGGGCGTCTCCAACTCCGCGAGCATGAAGACGATCTGGCTCTTGAGCTTGGCGCTCTTGGCCTTGTCGAAGATCTCGGAGATCGTCTTCAGGGCGGTCTCGTCGCCGATGTTCTGGAGGGCGTAGAGGGCGGTGAGCTTGATGTCGTCCTCGGCCGCGTCCTGGTAGGCCTCGATGACCGTCTGGTATTCGGGCTTGCCGGTCTTGGCCAGGGCCTGGGCCAGGCGGATCATGTTCGACTTGGCTTCGTCGGCCCAATCGCTTTCGGGGTTCTCGTCGACGAACTTCTGGTAGCACTTGAAGGCGGTCTCCGCCGGCTGGCCGGTCTTTTCGGCCGCGTAGCACGACCAGAAGCGGGCGTCGTCGACCCAGGCGCTCTTCGGGAACTGGCGGATGAGGTCGTCCATGGCCGTCTTGGCGGCGGCCCACTTCTCTTCGAGGACGAGCGAATACGCCTGTTTATAGGCGACGGCGTCCTTCTCCTGGTTGGCCGGGTCCTCGACGGCGGCGACCGCCGCGACGGCCAGGCCGGCGACGAAAGTCAGGGCCAGGGCCAAGCGCAGGAAGACTTTCTTCGGGGTTTTCTCGGTCCGTTCTTTCATGGTCTATCTCCTTATTCCTTAGACAGTGCTTTTCTTGGGTCCGGCCTTCGCCGCGGACGGGGCGGCCGGGCCGCGGGCCTCGCGGCCCATGCGGTCGAGGTCGATCTTGAGGAAGATCCCCTTGCGGTCGACGCCCTGCTTGATGAGGTCGACGCCTTCGAGGTCCTGACCGGCCTCGAGGTTGGCGATCTGCATCATGATGACCTCGAGGTCGGCGACGAGCTCACGCAGGCGGCGCTGGCCGGGCCCCTTGAGGGCGCCGCGGAGGGCCGGGGCTTCCGCCGCCAGGGTCCGGGACACCGCCTTCTTGCCGTCGAGATCGAAGGCATAGGGGTCCTGAGTCGCCGGGTTATAGTTGACCAGGCCGAGGAGCAGGATCTTGGAGCGCTCGATGAAGCTCCCGGCCTGGACGACCGCGGAGGACGGAGCGGAAGTCGCTGCGGCTGGTCCAGCCGCCACCGCGCGAGGGCCTTCCGGCCGGGGGATGAGCCGGCTTCCGACAAGGATGCCGAGGAGGAGC